>Ga0214473_10000357_pt1 | contig 63870 bp, 64 predicted proteins | sample RVTome_7_FD_203509 | JGI IMG/M metagenome (GOLD analysis project Ga0214473, IMG submission 203509) | Soil microbial communities from uranium-contaminated site in the Upper Colorado River Basin, Wyoming, United States - RVT98D197 | ecosystem: Environmental > Terrestrial > Soil > Contaminated >...
CTCACTCTTTTTTGCGCTGTTTCGGTTACCATATCCCGGAAGCGTACCACCCAGGCCCAGGTGCGGAGGAACCCCTTGGTGCCTGCGAATTTGTTGAATTGCTGCATTAAAGACTCCTTTCATAGAGAGTCTCAAATGTTTCTGAACTTATGCAACGCTATTGGTAGTTTTCTTTCAGGATCCACTGCTCCAGTTTTTCTTCCCACTCGTAGAGGCGCCAGGCTTCGGGTTCGTCTAGTCCCCCGCCCTGGGTTTTGACCCACTCACCAGAGATTTCTTCGTAGTAGGCGGAGATTGACCACTCGGCATAGACGGCATCGTTGACGGTAAGCAGAAGGCGTTTATCCACGCCGGTGCCGTCGCGGTAGTCAACGTAGATGGTGTTGGGTTTATCGGTTATGATAAGACGTTTTGGCCGAACGTTGGTTTGGCGTACCATGTCGGATAAGTTATTTTCTACAAAGGCAGCTAGTTGGTCATCTGCCAAGGGCTGGGTTAAACCAGCTACTTCGCCTGATTGGTCAGATTGTGATTCAACATGGGCCAGATAGGTGTGCTTGCCAAAAGACGGGACTTGATAGTCAAGATTTATAATATCGCCGCTGGCAATATGGAGAGCGTACAAGCGCGTTTGGTCTTTTCTGGGCTGACTGGCAAAGATAGCATAGTTGCCCTTGCTGTCGGTGCGAACGGATTCCAGCTGGCCGGGGTGACGGGCAATTTGCTGTTGAGTTGAACCACTAAGACGCCAAAAGGTGAAGTCCTGGCTGTTCTGGGTGACAAATAGCAGGTTATCGTCGTCCAGCCACTGCAGGTAGGGTATATGATGGCGCACTATGGCGGTGCGGGGCCTACCACCCTGCGAAGCAGTGACTAGTTTGCTGCGGCCAAGGTAAGTGGGTTCGGCATAGGCCAGAGTCTTACCGGTGAGACTAATGTCCATGACGCCATGATCGGCCACGCCTTTTAGTTGGTCCCAGTCGAGGTTTTTAAAGCTTGGCACAATGCCGGGTGGCTGGGTTGATATGACGTTGAGTTCATTGTCGTCGCCAACAAACCACAAGCGGTTGGAGGCCTTGTTCCAGCGGGCTTCGGTAATAACGGCGGGCCGGACTAATTTTTCAGCTAAAAGTTTGGTGCCTCCCTCGTCAGAGTCGAAGGCCCACAGTTCGGTGAGTTGTTTATCGGGCTGGTCAATATTGTCCAGCCAGTAGGCAACTTTCTTATTGTCGGGGCTAATGATAAGGTCGCGCGAGGCAATGAGGGGGGTGCGATCCACGATGACCTGGGACTGTTCACTACTTATCCAGGTGCGGCGCAGGCTGCCGTCTTGGTAGTGATACCAGGACTGTCCATCGGTGATGGCGGAGGACCCTTGAGAAGGAGGTGGGGTTAAAGTTTGGCAACGCTTAAGCTGGCAAGATATTAGGCGCATTTTTTCATCATCTGTTTTGAGTAGAACTACATCGAATGTGGGAACGGAGTCTTCTTTGGTAGAGACAGCTAGGGTGTTATTTTCGTTGTCGTTGGGGCTGGGGCGGCGGGTGGCGATGACAAAAAGACCAGCTACTAAGGTAAGGATAAGAGTGCCTAGGAATAAATAACGGCTGAGGTGAGAAGCCATGTATTGATTATATACTTGAGCCGACGGGGAGGATTGAACTCCCGACCTAATCCTTACCATGGATTTGCTCTGCCACTGAGCTACGTCGGCCGGTAATGGTAATAAATTAACTTTTTGTCAGTAGCTTGTCGAGTTCGGCTTTTTTGGCGGCGACGCCCGGCTTAGCAAAATGCTCGCGGGCAGGCTTGAGAAGTTCGACTAGTTCTTTAGCGACGGCAGCCTTAAGGTCTTGGGGGTGAACAAGTCCCTTTTTATATGCGGCTTCAAGTTGGTCAAAAGTTCTGAAACCGATCTGTCCTCCATATTTATGCTTTATCTCGAATTCCTCTCTCCTGTCCCAGAAAAGTATATGCCCGGCCCAATTTAAGACGGGGTTGTATTTGACTTCTTTTGCTTCACAGAACGCTTTGTTTATTTTGCGCTCAATGTCTTCCGGTGTGTCGTGAATCCAGATGGCAGAATCTGGTTTTGACTTGCTCATCTTCATGGACATGATAACGTCGCGCTCGTCGGCGTCCGCTGGAACGGGCCAGGTGCGGGGTGGCTGGAGGCCGACCAGCAGTGGATGGTGTAAGGCGATAGGCTTGGGCTTGTCTGGTTGAATATTGCTAGCTACGTCGCGCATGATGACGTGAGCTTTGCGCTGATCCGTGCCGGCGTGGGCAATGTCTATGTTCTGGTAGAAGATGTCGGCTACCTGCATGGCGGGATATGTCAGCTTGGCAAAATCAATGCTGTCTCCTTCCTGGCGTCCCATAATGCTGGTGCTGCGTTGCATGCGCGATAGAGTGGTATTTTTTTCCACTTGCTTCTCCAAATCTAAATAGCGCATAGCGTCTTTGGCGTACCACTCGCTGGCTAGGCGGAATTCGAGATCGTCGGGATTTCCCCCGACGGCGAGAAAGCTGGCTTTAATGGCTTCAGTAAAATAACCTTGACCAATCTTTGCTGCGGTTTCTTTTGTCCCGTCTAGTTTGTCATTAATCCAAGTGTGCCAGTCGGCTAGCCAGACGGTGCACTTGACGCCAAGATCAGTTAAGTCTTTCATCACTAGGGCGCTCATAATCCCCTGTCCCAGATGAACGTAGCCGGAAATTTCAAAACCAATGTAGTGGGTTAATTCGTCGCCTGAATTTATGCGTTCGGTGAACTCGTCTTCGGTGATTATTTCAGCGCAGTTTTGAACAAGACGATTTATTATTCTTTCTTGATCTGGCATAGACAGCTATATGTAATATATCGGTTTAGAGCGTTAAATAAAAATGCCCACCGGACAGGCGGGCAGAAGGACATTTAAGACAGTCCGAGCTCGTATTGAACTTGTCGCCAATCTTCTTCTGCGTCCGAGCTGCGCACTTCGATGGGTATAACCAGGATTTCCTGGGGTGTGACGTGGGTGGATTCGGCAGCGCTCAAGCATACCAACTTTTCATTGCCACCAACGGAAACAATTCTCCTCTGATAAACGGCTACATAGTGGCCGCTTAAGCGCATAAGCTCACCGCTGTGTTGAGTCAGGTGACTTTGCAGCCAGGCTAGATCCTCTCTTTTCCTCTTCTTTATAGCGTCTTCTGTCGGTTTTTTGGGGACCGCTGGCTGCTTGGCGGTGCTGACGGTTCTGCCGTGAGGCGGAATAGTGATGTTGATCTGCAGACCGTATTCTTCGGCCAGGGTAATGAGAGCAGTGCACAACTTGATTGCCTTGGTGGTAGAGGATTTGTCTTTGGCCATTGAAAGCTCCTCAAAGGTTAATTGACTTTGGACGTGTAGAATGAACACTGAAACTAAAGACGACACTAGCGCAAGGTTGTGTTTTTGTCTAGTTGTTGCTTTTTCGGTATGCTTGCTGTACGGTGCTTTTTTGATAAGCCAGCTTAGCTCAGTGGTAGAGCAGGACTTTTGTAAAGTTCAGGCCGTCGGTTCGAATCCGACAGCTGGCTCCCCGCCTTTGCTCGCCCTCGGGCGAGACTTCGGTGAGGCTGCGATCCTAAAAGGATCTTGCCAGCGGTGGCCGAACGGCTGAGGCAACGGTCTGTAAAACCGTTTTAAGTAGGTTCGACTCCTACCCGCTGGACGTAAATATTGGGCTTCAGCGCTTCTCTGGAGCCTGTTTTAACACTAAGTGTTAAACTTATATTGACTTTCACCTCTTGATTGACCTATAAGTGAAGTTGAAGTCCTGTTCATTTCACCCTTAATAGGAGAGAAATATGAGAAGCAGCCTGCTACCCCCACTGACTGAGCTGAAAGGTATTGTCATTCCTGATGATGCCACGATTGAGAGTCTGGTGACCGCCCTGATGACTGTTAGGAAGGCTACTAGGAAAAGCCTATTCGTCCATGAGCGCATCACTTCCGAGTGGTTCAAGGTCACTGTCCACGGTCCCCGTCGCCTGTACTTAGCTCACTTCAACGAAGTGATGGCTTGTGAAGATGTGGCAGAGAAGGCAATCGGAGAGAGCTATAAGCTCGGGCTGATAGAGGACCTGCTGTGTGTTGGTGCTCACCCTGATTACCGTGACTTGCTTTGGGATAATAAGGTCTTCGCTTTGGGTTCGTATACTTTCATGGATGACTACAAGCCCCACGGCTGCGGCGGTTATGGCCAAATGGGTGTGTCATGGAGTTTGCCCAAGGAAAAAATCTGGGTGCCCTCCCTCTGCGGGTATAACCTAGAACTTGATGCGTACTACGTGGCAAGGTACGAAGGTGCTCGCTTTCTCCTCGTCGGCAGGGATTAACCCGCGGATGCTTAGTCTGCTGTCTTTTGATAATCCTTTTACCCCTCGTGCAATTTGTGCGAGGTTTTTTATAGTGGCATCATGAATATGGTAAAAGTACTTGACACTCTCACCCTCTCCGCTATAAAAATACCCCTTCTAGAAGAAGGGGATTTAGAGGACACGAAGAAGGCACGGGGAGCTCGCTGCTGTCAGGCTTCTGCTGTCCCGGCAGTCTGGCGGGCGAGTTCCTGCCGATCTTCTTCTTCGTCGTTTTCCCAGATGATCTCTCCCACCGCGTCTCTAACGGTGAACTCCAGGGTGGCTGAGACAACGGGAAGATCTTCCTTAATCTTCTCCAGCAGTTTTATTAGGCAGCGTTCGGGATCGTCCTGCGCGAGCTGGCGATCGTCTTCTACGAAGTGCCCGAACACTTCCTGTAGCAGCTGTTGTACCTTTGGGGAAAGCATGTTTTTCTCCTTTTTCAGTGTTAAGGATTTGGTTTACCGCTCAATACGACACGGGGAGTGACATTCAGCAGTTGATCAAAGTTGCTGGCCGCCCAGATTTCAGCTTCGTACATCTTCTCGGCGATTACTTGTTCCCAGAAATTGCGCACGAGATAGCCGAAGACAAAGAGGGCTCGGTCATCAATCCACTGGGCTACCTCTTTGGCTATATCGGCGAAGTGCTGCTGGGCAAAGGCTAGTTTGTGCTCCGGCCAGGGTTGGTGGCGGGAAATGAACTGGGCTTGTTCTGCTTCGCTCCAGGGTTTATGGTCGTCAAGACGACCGGGCTGGCTGATAACCCAGAAGATCATTGCACGAAGTACGTCTTCGCAGCGTGTCTCGGCAGCACTTGCTTGTATTTTTGAAGAACTTTCAAAGCGGAACATGATGCGTACGACCTGCGTTGCTTCCTCATCCATTTTTACGCCGCTATCCTGTTTACTAAAGAACACCCCATCAACAGAGTACACTGACCAGCCCCAGAATACGGAGTGGTACATATTGATGCGCCGGCGTGCTTCCTTTAGCGAAGGTGGTGTTTGCCGCCTGGCCTCGGTCGCGTATTCTTGCGGATCAAGAAGGGCGGGGTAGCCTTTGAACTCTTCCAGCAGCGCTCTGATATTATCGCGTAGATACCGCTTGACCTTCCTTTCGTCATTGCCGTAGCGCAGGGCGTCAAAGATCTTGCCTTGGTACGCTGCCCGCTTGGGGAAGTAGATCTCGGTGAAGATACTGCGTTCGCTGCGACTGAATACATACCGCATCTCTGCTGGGTTTGGCATACCGTTACTCCTGCGACCTGTGTGGTGATGCTGTTGTGGGATTAAGGTTGGTTAAAGAGCAACCAACGAACTATACGGATAAAGGATATAATAATCAATTCTGTATAATAGAGGAGTGGTTCCAAGCTTTTTCTAGTCGGAGCGTAGAAGGTATGATTTGAACTTTATGCCTCCCCTGCTCTGGTGACAGAGCGTTCATAAACCTTTGCGAAAAGTGCTATTTCCTGGGTAAGCTGGTTCCAAACACTTCTTACTTGGTGGACCCAGTAAGAATACTTTGCAGTCCCGCCTGCGGGCGGGGCGAATCCGGCGAGCTTTAGCTCGCCGGGCGAAGTAGTTCTTACTGGGTGGACGTAAACTTGTGGCCCTAGCGCTTCTCTGGAGCCTGTTTTAACACTTTTTATAAATCGCTGCAAACTGCCTTATCCCTGTTTTGATAATGTACCTAGATATTGCGCGGGAGTAACAATCTTAATTGATTTATATCGCTTAAGTGTCAGCAGCTCTTTGTCTCCAGTGATGAGGTATTGACAGCCACCAGCAATAGCCGCTTCGAGAACTCGATTGTCAGGGTCGTCTTTAAGTACTGACAGCTTGCGCGTGGGGTGGATAATGATAAAACTTTTGCGTATCTTTTGGCGCAAGAGTTCGGATTTAGCGGTTGAAAAACCAAATTTTTTCACCAGTACGTCTTGGAGTTCTCCTAATAGTACTGGTGAAGTGATGGCTGCGATCTTTCTTCCAATGACAAAACTTATGATTTCTTTAGGCTTGCCACCGTAGACGATGGCAGATATTAGTACGTTGGTATCGAGTAGGACTCGGAATTTTTTCATGCGCCATGTCGGTACTGGCGCACGATTTCATTGACCTGCCGCTCGCTTTTTACGCCTTTCTCTCTAGCTTGTTGGTGACCGTAGGTGAAGAGGGCTTCCCACTCCTCGATATCTTGCACGTACTTGCGGAGAGCTTCCCGGATAAGTTCACTGCGGTTGCGGTACTCACGCTTGGCCACGGCGTCGATTTTAGCCAGCAAGCTGGCTGGTAAAGACATGTTGAACGTTTTTGATTTCATATACATATATTGTATGTTATTTGTATGTTGAGTGTCAAGGTGCTTTTATCTCTACTAGCGAGAACGAGGTAAGGGCAAGAAACGGTGTTTTATTATTTGCCAAAACCAGCGGGCGCCATCGCCTACTTTAATTTTCTTACCTTGTTGGCGGTTGCGGGGATGATAAGTAATGGGCACTTCATAAATGCATTCCTTTAGTTTAAGCAGCTTGGCCACAAGCTCGCCGTCTATCTCGAAGCCTTCTCCCTGGAGATTGAGCTTTTCCAGAAGATGGCGCCGCATCATTTTATAGCAGGTGAATTGATCGGAAAGGCGCACGCCGTAGAGAAGGTTGGTCACCAGATTGATGCACTGCGCCCCCCAGTAATAAAGGGCGCCGGAGCCCTTATGGTCTGGCAGCAGGCGGCGGGAGCCAAACACGACGTGGACGGGCGGCAAACGAAAAAGTTCAAGCATTTGACGCCAATCATTAGGGTCGTACTCCAAATCTGCGTCCTGTACTACTACCAGGTCGCCGATGGCTCTCTTTAGCCCCGCCTTGATGGCAGCTCCTTTGCCCCGGTGAGGAAGAGCAAGTAAGTGCAGCTCGGGGTATTGAGGAAGAAGTGTTCTTACTTTAGTAGGGGTGGTATCGCTGGAACCATCGTCAACGACGATTATTTCTTTTTTATAGTTGCCTAAGTCTGCCCGCAACACTTGGTGCAACAATTCAACCACGGTGGCTTGTTCGTTGTAGCAAGGCACTATTATGGATAATGTTGGCATGACTGAATAGTAACTGCTGGTGTGTTACTGTGAAAGTTATGCTTTTAACAAAGCGGGGGGCGGTGTGGTTAGTGGCGGCCGTGGTTGTTCTGTTAGTCATTGCTCTAGGGGGTATTTTTATGTGGAGCCATCAACCGATCGATTGGCTGGTGGCGGAAACGGCGGGAATTGATGAATACGAATCGCACGTGCCTTTTCATGGAGACAAAGTTATTAGTCAGCAGTTTGCAGCTGTCTCCGAGACGTTGTCGCGCATTGACGTTTTGGTGGTTGATTATAAGAGGAAGACGCCGAGTGTACCAATAACTCTGCGGTTGTATGAAGAACCAGGTCACGGGCTAGTGCGCACCGCTAATAGTTCTGGAGGGGCAGTCAAGGACGATTATTATCTGCCGTTTCTTTTTGCCGCGGTACCGGAGGCTGCCGGTCGGACTTTTTCTTTCACGGTGACAGCCAGTGACGCCACGTCTCAAGCTCCTTACGCCGTGCGATTGACAGAAACGGGTGATGTGGCCTTTGCTTACTATCAGACTAAACCAAATGCCTTTGCGGCCTGGCAGTGGTTTTTACAGCACCAGAGGCCAATCTCAATTTTTATGCTGACGGTGGGGGTGGGAATTTTGGCGGCTTGGCTGGTGCCCAGGGCGGCGGCCAACAAAGGACAGTTGAGGCTGCTTATGGTATTGATTATTGTGGCCGGTACGCTGCTACAAATAAATACTATTCGCTTCCTGGCGGGAGATCCGGGAGGAGACGCGTATTACTACCTGGTGGCTGCTAATCAAATAGTTCATGGTGTTAATCCTCTGGCTGGTTTGAGTTTTCGTTTGCCTTTTTATTCTGCTTTACTAACGCCGGCAATTTTTACGGGTGTCCCGGACTTGCTTTGGGGACGAGCGGTCGGGGTGCTGGCTACCATTGGCGTTGCCTTGGCTTTAATGTATTTATCTGCCAGCTTGAATTTTCGGCCGGTGGTCGGAGCGCTGGCTGCCGCTATTTTGTATCTAAGTAGCGACTACGTTTTGACGGGATTGCGCCCGCGCCCCCAGGCCGTGTTTGCCTGGCTGTTGTTATTTTGTTTAGTGCTGTTGTTTCGAATAAGGACAATAAAACAGGCTGCGGGGTGGGGCGTAGCGCTGGGATTGATGGGTATGACGCGTCAAGAAGCTTATCCGCCAATCGTCATCATGGGAGTGGCTTTTTTTGTTATGCTGGTTGCCCGCCGCCTGCCCCCTACTAAAATCGCTCTCTTCCTGGCAGCGGCGGCTTTACCGATGTTTATAATTATATCTCCTTACTTCTACTATAACTTCCAGCAATACGGTAACCCATTGGAATCGCCATACTTTCACCAGACGGGAACGCCAACGGCTAAAACCTGGGAGCAATTTTCCTCTAATGTTGATGAAGCGCGAGGCTACTTGACCAGGATTTGGCTGCCCAGCTCCAAGCCAGGTATTAGCTGGCACTTTGAGCACAATATTTTTCCGGTGCTGGGAGTGTCACTGCTGGCTTATATCGCTTTCCAAGTGTTACGCAGACGACAGCTTCTCCAGGGAGTAAAAAGTTGGCCGGTACCGATATTTGAAATACTGGGTTTGGCGGCCACAGCGGGAGCGGTAGTTATCTTGTGGCGATGGCTACTCAACGGCGGCCGGGATTGGGGGCAGGAGCTCAACTATGTAATGGTGGTGGCCACAGTAATTGGTGTGGTAGAACTGCTGCGGGTTGGCCGCTGGCGGGGACTGGTGGTGGTGGCTGTTATGCTGTCGCAGTTAGCGGCGGCCACCTGGTTTAACCCCATACCACGCTTGTACCAGCAGGCCTATCCCCTACTGGCACTGGGGGCGGTGGCTATTCTGCTGTCGTTGTTTGGTATGCCTACAGCCAAACGTGATGCGCTGTCAGTCCGCCCCTGGCTATCTTTCCGAGTTGCCCCACTCTTTTTGTCAGTTGGTCTGCTAGGGGCTAATTCAATTATTAATCTTGATAATGCTATCGACGCTCTCAACCACCCGGCAGCTCCCTATTATGTGGCCACAACTGCGGCCGAACGCATGGAGGATTTTGAAGGCCGGGCAGCAGCCGAGGTTAATAACGAGGAGGGAGATGGTATTTATAGCCTTCATTCATATCAGCAGCTTAGATTTCAGCAATTTGAAGAGGATATTTCGGTGGCGGAACAATGGCAGTGGCTGTGTGTCAACAATATTCAGTATGTAGTCGACAATGATGACTTAGACCTGTTCACTGTTTTGTATGACAAAGCGTACAGAAATAAGTTTAGGTTCTTGTTTGAGGAAAAAACTGTCGGCCGAGATGATGCTCGCTACCTGGTCAGCGTGCATGAGGTCATCGGCCGCAAGGACTGTCCTTAAAGTAAGCCGAGGGAGAGACTGAAGTGCTGTTTGAGTTTGGCACGGTCGACAAGATAGACTAAAACACGCTCTTCGCCATGGATGTTCTCAAAGGTGTGAACATGCTCAAACAGGTCAGGGTAAGCACGGACACTGTACCAAATTAAGTCGTCGTTGCGCTCAACAATGTATTTAATATTTTTCTCTCGCAGCCAGGCCAGCTCGGCGATGGCAGATCCGCCAAAGAAATAGCGGCGGCTGGCGGGGATATACGTTTGAATGGCCGGCTCGGGCCCGGTGCGGAAGCCAATCGATCCGTGCTGGCTACGCAAATATTTTACAGCCTTAATCATGACGTTTACTCCGTGTGCCTGCACGTTGTATTTTTCCTGTCGCTTCAGTAAAGAATGGTACCCATCTGCATACAGCAGCCCGCCGAAGATGCCAATAACAACGAGGGAGGCAAATAGGGCGCTCTTTGCTTTGCTCCAACGAATGAGATGGTCAATGCCAAAAATAAACCAGAGGCTAAAGAGAGGGAGCAGCGGCAGAAAATAGCGCTGTTTGGGGAGAATGAGTGTTATAATAGCAGCTTGAGCGGCAAAGAGAGTGAAAATCACAATGGCCTCAAAGGGACGGTTACGAAAAAATGGCGCTACACCCAGGCCGATAAAAAACCAAGGCAGCGCGATTAGAAATACGCGTGATTCAGAGCTGCGGAAGGTTGTGAACAGAATAATCATACTCAATGTCAGAATGGCGACTACGGCTAAATAGGGAGCCGCCGACGGGCCAATTCTGGCGCGCAGCCAGGCGGCGCCAACGCTGAAAATCAGACCGAGAGCAAGAGCGATACTTATGAATTGAGTCGTATACCCTTTCTCTGGAACGAGCCAGGTGGAATTGATAAACTTAGTGAACTCGCTGGTGTTGGTGGCGAGGCCTGACCAGGAATAGACAAGGGATAGCCCCTCATCGGCTTGGAGATCTTTAATAGTGCGAATGCCGGGTTGCCCCGACCAGAGCAGTGATACTTGCGGCAGGGATATAATGGCGATGGTAATGACCAGCACGCCAAGCGCCCGCTGCCAGGAAAATTTTTCACGCCACCATAGGGCAGGCAGCAGCACAGCCGCTACGAGGATGCCCTCAAAACGGGTCAGGAAGGTGAGCCCAAGCAGAACCGCCAGCCAGATTTGAAGGCGAAGGGTGTTGGCTTTCAAATATATGAGAATCGAGGCCAAAATTAGCGCAACGTAAAGAGTATTGCTTAAGGCATTGGGTGATTCCCAAATAAAGTCCTGATTAACGGCCAATAGAATTCCGGCGCCGAGCGCCGCGCCCCAAGAAAGCTTCAGGCGGTGACCAATGAAGGGAAGTAAGACCACGGCAGCGACGGCGGCGGCGGTACTTATCAAGCGGGACCAGAGAAGCGGGTCGGCAGTAAAAAAACCAGGAACAAGAAGCAACGAATAGAGCGGCCCCTTGCGCGGGTCAGCGGCAAAGGGATCTTGTCTGGCTAACATCGTGCTGGCTTTGGAAAGATAATTGAAAGCATCACCGCCGAATACGCCTTCGATGGTGCGCAGATAAGGCAGATGGATTACTAGGGCGGCAAGGGCTAGCGCGACGAGGGCAAATATAAGCACGCGACGTGAGTGTTGGCGTTTGTTGTCTAGCAGCCGTGAGGCTATAAACAGCCCGATGGCGATTAAAACCCCAGTTATAATGCGCCAGGTTTGCGGCCAGAGAGAATGACGAGTAATTTGCCCCCAAATGAGCACACTCCGCCAAGCTGGCACGCGGTCATAAAGACGGAATCCAATATCGCCATATGATTCCTGTCCATCCACGATCATGCTACCGGCAGGGTAAATGTCGGATTGTGGCTGATAGCGGATAAGGATGGCTTTATCTATTGGGGTACTAGGATCCGTCGTTAGAGTTAAGACAGGCTGCGTACCGATGACGGGAGGGTCAAGGGAAATGTGAACCCATTGATCCTCTGGAGTAAGTTGAAATTGCGCCCGACCTAGTTCAAGGCCTTGTTCATCTAGAACGAAGAGTGTACCTGGATAAGTATCATAGCCTCGCAGGGCCACCGCAAAAGCGCTGATAGTGTGATAGTTTTCGAATTTCTGGGCAACGGTGTGTGTAGCGTATACGCGCCGGATGTATTTTTCTTCTTCAGGGGGTGAATTGTACTGCCGCGACACATATACAGGCAGCCAAGCCACAATGATTAGCACCAATATGGCGCCGACGCCAAAGACGGCATATCTGTTTTCCCAAGAAATCATGTTTTTACTCTAGCAGAAAGTAACTTACTAAGCTGGCAAACCGCTGGATTTTCCTCTACCTTTTGGATTGTATCATGCTTACTACTAAAACGAAGCTGGGCCGTTCTGTTTATCGCCAGGCCATAAAACAGTTGCAGACAGTTATGGCGGCGGCGGATGAGACACCGTTCACGAACTATGTCCGGGTGGTGGTTCTGACGATCATGAATATGCGCTACGAAAAAGTGGCCTTTAACCGAAATCTATCGGGGCATCCTTTTACCGTGACTAAGGAAATAATTCAGGATGCTAAGCGTGAGTTCCAACTGTTGACGGAGTGTTCTTTTATGGAGGATCCGGAAAAGAGTATTGAAAAGTATAAAAGCCAGATATTGGAAGAAAAACATGAGGAGTTGTGGCAGGAAATATGGTCTCGCCATGAGGGAAAAGAGTTCCGGGATTTTGTTGATTTGAAAGCGCGGCGTCTGGATGTTAATAATTTGCGCTCCTATATTAAAGGCAAGAAAGGTGTGGATTTTGGCTGCGGGAATGGGTCTTTTGCCTTGGCGCTTCTGGAACGAGGGGCCGCTTCTGTCGTCGGTATTGATTTTGGTGCGAAGGCAGTGCGGTTTGCGACAAAGATGGCTAAGCGTTGGGGCTGGCAGGATAAGGCACGGTTCAAAGTAGACAACGTGGCGGCTACCAATTTGCCTAATGAGCATTTTGATTTTGCCGTGTCTAATGGCGTATTCCATCACTTGCGGAAGGAAGAGGTTGACAAGGCGCTTAAGGAAGTAGCGCGAGTTTTAAAACCCGGCGGCTGGTTGTGGTACTACGTGGATGGGAAAGACGCCATAAGTATGGATTTGTGGGATGCCAGCGTAGAGATTCTTAAGAACGTTGATATTCTGTTTATTGAAAATATTCTCAAAACTATGAACGTCAGCCGGCCCAAGATGGTGTTTATCATGGATGGCTTAAGCGCGACGTATATTCACACCACCTGGGAAGACGTGGTGCGGCAGCTCACCCGTTTTGGCTTTGGTAATTTCCGCCGTCTAGTTGGCGGCGCGCCCACTGATTTTGACTTGGATGTCATTACCCAAGATCCGTACGGTCGGGAAAAGTTTGGGGAAGGTGACTTACGAATTTGGTGCCAAAAAATTACTGGTGGCAGTCCTTGACAGCTGTCGAGGCGGGATGTATACTGCGGGGTTATGATTGAACAGCGATCAATTGTGCTAACAGTGGTTATCCTGACGATTGTCCTGGCAGGCGGGTCGTTCTACTTTTTTGTTCTTAAGCCACAGGTGGGCCCGGGTGAGCTGGCTACAAGTGTAGGCCAGCTGGCGTTTGAGGGAAACGAAGAGAAGGAAGGGGTGGCCAGCGAGGTGCCTCTTGAGACCCCAGTTGAAGTTATTGTAGGGGCTGCCGGAGAAATTTCTACGCCCTCACCAGTACCGACAGTGGTCGGAGTTGAACGAGAAGACGTAGCCCCGACAGCTAAAACAGGCGCGGGGTCGCTACTGGCAATGGGGGCAGCATCCGCCGTTATTGTAGGATCCTGGGAGTTGGTTCTGATGATTCGATCGCGCGGGTCTGCTCCAAAGAAGTAAGCTCTGCAAGTAGAGAGCGCTGTAAGGGCACGTTGTCCAGGCGACGGGCAATTTTCAAAAGGCGCTTAATGATGTTGGTGTTTTGAGGGTCAGCGTCGTGAGCTTTTTGGAGGGCTTCTATGGCTTTAGTAAATTTTCCAGCCTTGTAGGCAGCATAGCCTAATAATGCGTAGCCACCTTTAGTAGTGGGTTTGAGGTTGACGACTTGTTCAAATACCTCAACAGCTTCTTCCCAGGCACCTTGACGCAGAGCGGCTTTGCCCAACAATATGTAGGCAGGGGTAGCCTTGGGATGCTTTATTATATATGGCACTAGAATCGTCTCAACGTGGTGGCACCGGTCAGCAGTTAAGGCACGGCGTGCTTGCTCCAACGGCGTTGCCGCACTTTTTTTAGCGGGAAACAGTTTTTTGAGCCCACTTTGTTTAGTTGGCTGTGGGGTTGGTTCGGTTCGCTTTGTTGGCTTAGTCTCAACAACATGGAGTTGAGGTTTAAACTGGTCTTTAGGCTGTTTTTTCTGGAGTGCCTGAGAGGCTGGCTTGGCTGCGGGCAGCGAAGTGTGTGGTATAGCGCGTCTCAATTGCTGGCGACGGCGGCGCAGCTCGGAGCGGACTTTGGTGACGGAGTGGTAAATGGTATGACGGACCAACGCCAGGCGGTCTTTTATTTCATGAACACTTTTTTGACTCGGCCGGAGAAGAACAGCCAGGTCACGGGCGCGGGGAGCACGGGCGGCGGTGGCGAATTTTTGTCGGCGAATCCTAACCATAACTCGAGAAACAACCAGGATAGTCCCCCCTAGGGATGTGAAAAATACAAGTGGCGGAAGGACGTCGTAGAGCATGCGCGCTTAATTACAATTATAGTATCAGGCGCGTTGACACTCGCCAAGGACTTTTGGGGCGAGTTATGAACAGTTTTTCCCCTAAATAGCCAGGCGGGTGAATTCGCCGACAGAAATGTTTTCGCCAAGTTCGCTGATGGCTTCAACAATGAGGTCCCCGACAGTCTTATTTGGGTCTTTGGCGTAAGGCTGGGTGAGTAATGCCCGCTCGGCTTTGAATTTCTTCAGCTTGCCTTCAATCATTTTTTCCTGAATGTTGGCAGGTTTACCGGAAGAAGTGGCTTGCTCGACGGCTATAGACTTCTCTTCAGCCAAGGCTGCCTCTGGTATGTCGTCTGGGTTGACAGCAACGGGGTCTAGGGCGGCAATATGGAGAGCAATGTTGTGAGCCAGCTCTTTAAATTTCTCGTTGCGAGCAACAAAATCTGTTTCACACAAGAGTGAGACTTGGGCGGCAATTTTACCATTACTGTGCACGTAGGAGGCAACAACACCTTCGCGAGTGGCGCGCTTGGCTTTCTTGGCGGCCCCTGTCTTGCCCTTCTTGCGAAGAATAATGATAGCCTTCTCAATATCACCGCTGGTCTCCTGAAGAGCTGCCTGACAATCAACTATGCCGCAGCCGGTCCGGATCCTTAATTCTTTTACTTGGTCTAAGCCAGTCATAACTGGCGGGCTGACAAGATTGCCTTGGCGAGAGTGCCAACAATAAGATCGATGGAGCGGATGGCATCGTCATTAGCGGGAATTGAGTAGTCGACTAGTTGGGGGTCGGCGTTGGTGTCAGTGATACCAACGACTGGAATACCTACGCGTTTAGCCTCACGCACAGCCAGTTTTTCGTCGTGGGACCCAACTACAATGACGGCTGCAGGCAACTTGCGTAAGGCCTTGATGCCCTCGAGAACTTCTTCCAAACGCCCAATTTCCTTAGTGTGAACGGAGCGCTCTTTTTTAGTCATTTTTTCCATGGCAGCTGTCTCTGCCATGCCTTTGAGTTCATCAAGTTTTTCAATGCTCTTGAGCACGGTAGAGAAGTTGGTGAGCGTGCCGCCAAGCCAACGTTGGGTGACATAAGGCTGGCCTACGCTCTCGGCATACTTACGCACTATCTCACGGGCCTGTCGTTTGGTACCAACAAACAGTATTTCTTTATTTGGGTCCCGACTGGTCTGATAAACAAAATCTACCGCTTTGGCTAGTAAGGCATGAGTTTTCTCCAGGTCAATAATAGCCATGCGGTTACGCAACATAAAAATATATTTGTCCATTTTGGGATTCTTCTTGCCCCGCTGGTGGCCAAAGTGTACCCCCGCTTCCAGCATGTCTATGAGTTTAGGAAGTTGTATTGTTGCCGTGGTAGCCATAATGAGGCATACCATAGCCTAACTGCTTGCAAAAATCAAGGGAGCGCTTTATAATCAGCAATCATGAAAGCAAAAATACACCCGAAGTACTATAACAAAGCGGTAGTAACATGTGCTTGCGGAAACAGTTTTGAGGTGGGTTCAACAGAGCCGAAACTTGATGTCGAGGTGTGTTCTGGTTGTCATCCTTTTTACACCGGGAAGCAAAAACTGGTTGATGTGGCCGGTCGCATTGATAAATTTAAACGACGTCTGGCTGAAGCTAAAAAAACTGGTGGGGGCAAGACGGGAAAGAAAATGAAAAAGAAGGCGAAGAAGGCCAGGAAAGATGCCACAATAAAATTGTAAATGAAGCTGCCAAGCGCCGAACAACTGGGGCGAGAGTTGGAACAGCTGACGCAGCAAATGGCTGACCCGTTTACGGTTAAACAGCCAGCTCGGCTGCGGGAGCTGGTTGGGCAGCATCGCCAAAAGAAAGAGCTGCTGATCGTGCTGGAGAGACGCGAGCGGGCCGTGCGTGAGCTAGCCGAGGTTGGAGAGATCATGGCGTCAGAGCAGGGGGAGCTCAGCCGCCTCGCCCGGCAAGATAAGGAGCGCTTGGAGCGGGAGATATCTTCTTTGGATGAATATATCGAGGATATAATGGTGCCGCGCGACCCGCGTGACGGGCGCGACGCAGTGTTGGAGATACGAGCTGGGGCTGGCGGCGAGGAAGCAGCATTATTTGTGGGAGAGTTGTTCCGCGCTTATAGTCGGTACGCTGAAATACATAGCTGGCGAGTGCACACCGTGAGCTCCTCGCCAAGTGAACAGGGTGGTTTTAAGGAAATTATTGCTGAAATACAGGGTAGTGATGTGTTTGGCACGCTCAAGTATGAAAGAGGAGTGCAGCGAGTACAGCGAGTGCCGGAAACAGAAAAGCAGGGCCGCATTCACACTTCAACAGTGACGGTGGTTGTGCTACCGCAGGCGGAAGAGATAGATATTGAGATACGACCCGAGGATCTCAGGATTGACACCTACCGCGCTAGTAGCGCGGGGGGGCAGCATGTAAACAAGACAAGCTCGGCGGTTCGTATCACTCATCTGCCTACTAATACTGTAGTGTCCGTACAAGATGAACGCAGCCAACATAAAAACAAGGCTAGGGCAATGAGTATTTTGAGAGCGCGACTATTAGACGCTCAAGAGGAAGAGCGCCAGGCTAAAGAAACTAGTGAGCGTCGAGCACAGGTGGGCACTGGTGACCGTTCAGAGAAAGTGCGCACATATAACTTTCCACAAGATCGCATTACCGATCACAGAATCAAAAAATCGTGGGGCAATATCGCTGGAGTGATGGAAGGAGAGATAGATGATATCTTTGAGACACTCAAAGAGGCAGGGAAGGCATTGCATAGGTGAGGCGCTGCGGCAGGGGCAGCTTAGTTTGGGAGACGTATCTGACGCGCCGTCCCTGGATGCGCAGTGGTTATTGCTTCATGTGCTGGGGAAGAAAGAAGCGAGTTGGTTGCAGGCACATGGCGACGAGGAGTTAAGTGATAAAGAAGAGTGTGAGTACAGAAAGTTAGTGAAGCGAAGAGGCACAGGTGAGCCGTTGGCGTATATTTTGGGTTATTGGGAATTCTACGGGCGTAGGTTTTTAGTAAACAAGGATGTAATGGTCCCCCGCCCTAGCACGGAGGATCTGGTTGATGAAACACTAAAAGTTATTATGAAGATGGCCCGCCGTTTTGGCGGGCGGCCACTAACCGTGGCCGATATCGGGACGGGCAGTGGGTGTATTATCATCACGCTTGCCCTTGAGCTCGCGAATTTTCAATTTTTTGCGACGGATATATCCCCCGCTGCTTTGATAATGGCCCGGAAGAACGCGCGAATACACGGGGTATTGGATCGGATTGAATTTTTGGAGGGTGACATGCTAAAGCCATTAAAAGATAAAAAAATAGATTTGATTGTTAGCAACCCACCATATTTATTGACCGAAGAGATATTACCGTTTGAACCACGAGAGGCGCTGGATGGTGGCACGGATGGTCAGGATTTTATTAAGCAAATAGAGATGAGTGGTATTCCGGCCGTGGTAGAAGGGCCGGGTGGCCAGATACAGTAGTTTGCCTAAAAAGAAAAAGGAGCGAGGGGAAGTAGGCAAAAAAATTTGGGTAAAATTTTTTTGCCTTCTCGCTCATCGGTCTCCGGTAAGGAGTAAGAGGACAAGATTTTAGTGCGGTGGACCTGCTGGCCAGTTGCTGAACCTACTCTTATCTTCACAACAGGCCGGGCAATTCCACGGTTGTATGTATTGAGACTTTACGCCAAGGGGAATCGGCCACGACGCTGCCAGTATGGTGGGCCGCATGTTCGGCTTATGCCCCTCAAAATAGACTTTGCGTGTTTGGCAACTCAGACACACCTCGACGTGAGTGATTCTCTGGTTTTGCAGTGCGGAAGGAATTTCGGGCAGTGCGGGCAGGGTCTCGGTAGTCATTAAATTACTTTCTCCCTAGGCTGGTTGGGAATGTGCGAAAGAACGGATGCAAACACGAGTAAATTATAGGTAGATTACTAAGTTTTCTATAATATATCAAGGAGTGTTGCTGTGGATAGAAAAAACCTCGCGTTGATACGAGACACCGGGAGGAGCAGTTGTTATTTTTTGTCCTGGTTTTTAGTTTCTTCTGTTTTGGCTTCCACTTCTTCGCCTTCCGCAGTGGGAGTGGCGCCGGCGACTGGTTTTTCTTCTTTGACGCCCTCAACGCTAGCGATGTCTTCGGTTACTTCTTCCAGTTCTGCTTCTAGTTCTTCCTCGGAGCGCGGGGGCTGGACGAGGGCTACGACTTCATCCAATTCATGAAGAAGGGTTACCCCCGGGGGGAGAGTAAGGTCGGAGACACGAATGGGCTGGTCAAAGACGTCGAGTACAGATATATCGACTTTGATATCGTGGGGTAGGTCTTGGGGTAGTGCTTCTAGCTCGACTTCGTCTAAATTACGTATTAGTACGCCACCTTGGTCTTTAACAGCGGAAGATTCGCCAATGAAGGCAAGAGGTACGTGGGTGTTAATTTTCTCATCCAAGCGTACCTGGTAGAAATCAACGTGCAACATGTTGCCTTTTAGGGGGTGATACTGTACCTCTCGAATCAGAACAGTGTGCTTAGCAGAGGCAAGAGAAAGATCAATAAGCGATGTGTGGCCGGCTGCTTTGAAAATTTTAGTAAAGGTTTTGCCGTCAATTTGCAGAGTCTGGTTTTTAAGGCCATGCCCGTATAGCACAGCTGGGATAATATCCTGGTGGCGCAGGGCTCGTGATTTGCCCTGCCGAAGGCCGGCTTTAAGTTGAAATCGTTGTGCCATTACTCACGTGATAATAACGATATTAAAAGAAACCCGAGCTTTAGGGGCTCGGGTTTCACCATAATTCATTTTGATAATTTGGTCAACTTCTTGACAGCCCGGTGTTGATGTTTCTCCAAAAGTTCGTAGACGTCTAGAAATTCATCGCTAGAAACGGCATTGGTACCCATGAAGCGTTTAGTGTCTTCTATGGTCATGTCGGTAACCAGGCCAAGGCTGACAATGCCAAGTCCGGACATAGCAACAATGGCTACTATTGAACTTTCACACTCGGAGCAAGTGATGTAAACCATTGTGGCATCGTTCTCTTCCCCGATAACCTGTGCGCCGTCGAGATCATACTCGGCGCTGCAGAAGGGACAGCGTGTGACTAAGTGCATACTTTCATCGAATACCATGATACTTTTTATGGTAGCTTAAAATGATATCTTTGTCAATGCTTGAATGAACACTAACGTTGTACACTAATTATGATCAGGAGAAATGTGTCAGCTCGGTGGGAGGACGACGCACCCACTTACTGTGGAGATGCACTGACTGAACGACGGCTAGGAGTATTAGAGTACTGACGAGATTAGACCCCCCATAGCTAAGTAATGGAAGGGGGATACCGGTAACCGGAAACAAACCCATGTTCATACCAGCGCTAATAAAGAAACTTAGGAGGAGGAGGAGGAATGCTCCCACGGCGAGGTATTGGCCAAAGGGGTCTTTTGTTATGCGGGCGATATGCATGATACGCCAGAGAAGAATCACATAAAGAGTGATGACTAAAGTTATGCCAATAAAACCCAACTCTTCACCAATGCTGGCCAAGATGAAATCGGTGTGTTGTTCTGGCAGAAATTTAAGTTGTGACTGAGAACCGTGGCCTAAGCCGCGTCCGAAGAGATATCCGGAGCCAAGAGCGACGATTGACTGGGCCACATTGTAACCAGCGCCCAAGGGGTCGCCGGTTGGGTCAAGAAAGATAAGGAGACGAGCTTTTTGGTAACCGGCAAATATCCAGCGCCAGGCAGCAACGAAGGCTACTAGTCCGAGTACGCCAAGAAAAACAACCGCCCGCCAGGAGATGCCCATAAAAATAATGGTGGCCGCCCACACCAAAAGCATTAGGGTGGCCATGCCGATGTCGGGCTCAAGGGCCACCAGTGTCACGGCTAGACTAACCAGCAGCGCGCTGAAAGCCAGGGCGGCAAGACTGGCAGGACGGCTGCGAGCAAATAACCAGGCTAAGACAATAACCAAAATAACTTTCATGAACTCGGATGGTTGCAGCTGCACGCCCATAAACTCGAGTCTGGACACGGTGCCGCGGATAACGTGGCCAAGCTGCGAGACAACAAGTAAAGCTACTAGTCCTAGTATATAGAGGCCGAGCGCGTAACGACGGAGGAGATGATATGGGAAGACACTAAGAAATATGTAGATCACAAGACCGACGCCGAAGGAAACTGACTGACGCAGAAAGCGTGGTGAAAACAGTTGGTCGCTCCCTGCTGTGCTTAAAAGCATGGCTAGACCTAAAGCAACCAGGAGTAGGGCGGCAATGGTCAGGACCCAATCAAAAGATGTGATGGTCTCTCGGAGGCGCATGTCATCTAAGCAGATTGGGATCGCCAACCACGCTTAGAACGTTGTCTGCTCTAAAGACGTTGGTGGCAGGCAGCACAATGACGCGTTGGGTTGGTGTGGTTGGGGCTGGCCACTGAATGGTAAACTCGCGCTGCTCGCCAACGGCAAATTCACCAATGAACGTTTGGCCAATGCCGACTACTTTACCCTCTGCGTCAAAAGCCACACCAGTTATGTCAACACGCCGCCAGCCGAGGGTACCAGTATTGGTAACAATGCCTTTTTGAACTTCAACTTGTCTGGTGCCGAGGGGAATAGTAGTTCTATCACGCAGGAAGGAATTAAAAGTAGGCAGGGAAATAGAAGGAGGCACAACAGCAAAGATGGGTTGTTCCGGTATCTCAACGGCTACGCGTGATACAGAAGAGGAGGTGGGCACGTCGAGTCGAGTTAAATAATTTAGGCTGCCGGGCAGTAGATATGTTTTTTCCTCTATTCGTTTGAGTTCATGATCAGCCTCGTCGAATAGAACGAATGTTACAGTGTACTCGGGAATCCCGGCTCGAGGATTGGGATTGCGTACGCGGGCGACAATATCAATACTGTTCTCGTGAATAACGGTATCAATATTTTCTACGACAATCGATTTAGGCTGGGCTGGTGAAGTTGGTTCTGTCAAGGGGCCGAAGAACGATAATTTAGGTAAGACAAACAGAGAGAAAATAGCGAACAGGACAAGCCCGGTGAGCAGTACATAGGTGGTTTTTTTGACAATACGACGCATGTCCAGCACAGGCTTTTATAATACCATGATAAAAGCTGTATACTAGTAAGCTATGGCAGATTTTACACATCTTCATGTTCACTCTCACTATTCCCTCCTGGACGGATTAGGTAAAATTGAACCATTGTTAGCCCGAGCAAAAGAGCTAGGTATGAATAGCCTAGCTTTGACTGACCACGGGGCGATGTACGGAGTGATTGATTTTATCCGCACAGCGCGGGAGATAGGCATTAAGCCTATTGTTGGTATTGAAGTATATGTGGCTCCGGGGGGCCATAAGCTTAAAAGAGGCAGGACTGACGCTAGCGCGCGTCATCTCACTCTACTTGCACAAAACAATCAGGGGTACCAAAATCTGATTAAACTGACCACGGTTGCTCATCTAGAAGGCTACTATTATAAACCGCGGATCGACTATGACCTTTTATCCCAGCACAGCGAGGGCTTAGTTGTGCTTTCTGGTTGTCTGAATGGTGATATTTCACGAGCAATTGTGGAGCACAGGCCTGGGGAGGCAGAACGTTTAATCCGTTGGCATCTAGATGTGTTTGGCAGAGAGCGCTTCTACTTAGAGGTACAACATCATCCAGCGTTGAGTGAACAGAAGATCGTAAACGAGGCGCTGTTTGGCTACAGTAAAGAGTTTAAGCTGGAGCTAGCAGCCACGGCGGATACACACTACATTCACGCCGAAGACGCCGAAGCGCAGGATGTTTTGTTGTGCGTACAGACTGGTAAGGTGGTACAGGACAAAGACCGGATGTGTATGCTGGGAGAAGATTTTTCTCTAAAGAGTCAGGAAGAGATGAAAGCAGTCTGGAAAAAACATCCGTCAGCTATTGAAAATACCCAGAAGATTGCGGAGATGTGCCAGGTCGACCTGAAATTTGGAGCCAGTTATTTGCCACACTATCCCCTGCCAAAAGGAGTGGGTGCTGATAAAGCGCTGCGTGAGATGTGTGAGCAACGTTTGTCGGAGTGCTATGAACAGAGTCGGTGTGAGGCAGCACAACGGCGTTTAGATTATGAACTAAGCGTGATTGCCAAGACGGGTTTTGCCTCGTATTTTTTGATAGTGGCTGATTTTGTTAATGAGGCAAAAAGACGCGGAATACTGGTAGGCCCCGGACGAGGTAGCGCGGCCGGTAGCATAGTGTCCTATCTGACAAATATCACTGGTCTTGATCCTCTGCATTACAACTTGCTTTTCGAGCGTTTCTTGAACCCAGAGCGAGTATCAATGCCGGATATTGACTTGGACTTTGCGGATGATCGCCGCGACGAGGTGATTGATTATGTGCGAGAAAAATATGGCAGCCAACACGTAGCCCAAATTATTACTTTTGGCACAATGGCAGCGCGGGCCGCGGTACGTGATGCGGGGAGAGCATTGGGTTTTCCATACTCATTCTGTGATCGCATAGCGAAGGCTATACCTCCTTTCCTGACGTTTGAGCAGGCCCTTACGCAAGTGGGTGAACTGCAGAATATTTACCAGGAGGATCCGCAAGCCAGGCGTCTTATCGACACGGCGCGAAAGTTGGAAGGAGTATGCCGACACGCCTCAACCCATGCGGCGGGGGTGGTGATTACAGAAAAGCCACTCACGCAGCATGTTCCATTACAGCTGGCCAGCACCAGCCGAGAGGCGCGTGACATAGTAGTGACTCAATACGCTATGAATGACGTAGAGGCGTTGGGGTTGCTTAAGATGGACTTTTTAGGCCTTAAGAATCTAACCATTATTCAGGACACGGTGAACTGCATTAAAAAACGGCATAACAAAACGATTGATATTGAGAAATTGCCCTTGGATGATGAACGTACGTATCAGCTGCTGAAAGATGGTAAGACGACGGGGGTTTTCCAGTTAGAATCGGCCGGGATGAAGCGCTGGCTGAAGGAACTTCTGCCCACGGAATTTGAGGATATTATTTGCATATTGGCACTGTATCGACCGGGGCCGATGGATTCGATTCCTGACTTTATCGCGGCCAAACACGGAAGAAAAGACATCACTTACTTGCATCCACTCCTGAAACCGATTCTGGAAAAAACGTACGGTGTTATCGTGACACAAGATCAAGTCTTGCAAATTGCGCGCGAGTTTGCTGGCTTCACTTACGCGGAGGCAGATATTCTGCGTAAGGCCGTGGGGAAGAAAATACGTAAACTGTTGGAGCAGCAGCGTGATAAATTTGTCCATAGCGCTGTGGCTAATAAGAAGATTGATCAACGCACGGCGCAGCGGGTGTGGGATTTCATCGAGCCGTTTGCACGTTATGGCTTTAATAGAGCTCATGCGGCGTGTTATGCGATGATTGCCTATCAGACAGCATATCTGAAAGCGCACTTCCCGGCCGAATTCATGGCCTCATTACTGACCAGTGACGAGGGGAATGTTGATAGACAGGCTATTGAGGTAGCCGAGGCCTTGAGCCTTAATTTGAAAGTGTTGCCACCTGATGTTAATGAAAGTAATCATAACTTTACGGTGGTGGCTTTAGACGGACGGGAGGCAATTCGATTTGGGCTTAGCGCTATAAAAAATGTTGGTCATAACGTAGTGGCAACTTTGATCCAGGAGCGTCGGAAGAGAGGAAAATATCGCGATCTCTTGGATGTGTTCCGGCGAGTTGATTCTAAAGATTTAAATCGCAAGTCAGGAGAAAGCTTGGCGCGCGCTGGCGCCTTTGACTGCTTGGCGGAGCGTAATTATGTGGTGAAGCACTTAGAAAAATTGCTTAATTTCAATCGTTCCCTGCACCGCAAAGTCGATACCGGGCAGCAAGGACTATTTGGCGGCGCAGGGGCCTGCCTGGCACCGCCTAGAATTACATTGGATGAGGTGCCAGCGGCCAGCAAGGAAGAGAGACTGGCTTGGGAAAAAGAGTTACTCGGGCTATATGTATCTGAACATCCATTTCAGGAGTTGATGAGCGATCTGCAAGATATAGCCACGCCCTTAGCTGATTTGGCAACATTGCCGCCAGGGGGTGATAAGGCGCGTGTTAGGGTAGCGGGGGTAATCGCGCGCATAACCAAGATTATTACTAAGAGCCAACAGCCAATGCTGTTTGTGCAGTTGGAAGATATGGCAGGTAAGGTTGAGTTGCTGGTTTTCCCGGCACTGCTGGAGAAGACAAAAGACTTATGGGTTGATGGCGCCAAAGTTCTTGTTGAGGGCAAACTTTCTGACAAGGAAGGCGAGGTGAAGATTTTAGTTGATGCAGTATGGCCTATTGACACGGCCGGGCTGCCGGAGTTAATAAAATCATTATCGCCGCTTAAAAATCGCCAATCAATCGTGCCTTTTGGGTCGGCCCGGAGGTTGATTATTCGTTTACACAGCGCTCTGCCTCGAGAGCGCTTGGAACAGGTGCGTCGCGTATTGGCAGAGCATAGCCGGGAGGAAGAGGCGGGGCTGCTCGTTGAGTTACATGTCCAGCGTAATGGCCAGGTAGAAGTTATATCAACTAATTTCCGGCTGCCCCGCGAGACGGCAGCGGTCGACTTGTTGAAGGAGATTGTGGGTCAACAGGCATTGTGTTACCGGTAGTCTATGCAGATTGTAATGACGCGCCGCTCGCTCCTTTTTTTGGCTGTCCTGTTTTTGATTATTATGGTCGGTGGTCTGGCTTATATCTATCTGCCGCGGGCTTATATTGAAGTAAGGCCAAAGTTAACAAGTCGGACAGTGAGTCAAGAAATCATTCTGTCCAGCTCGGCCAGTGAGCCCGACTTTGTGCGTTTTATCCTGCCGGCTCAAATGGTACACCGAGAGGTCCAAGAACATAAAACGTTTGAACGTGAAGGTGGAGCACAATTTGATGATTTCGCTACGGGGGAAATCATGTTGTTTAATAAGCAAACAAGCGAGCAACGCCTTTTGCCCAAGACTAACCTGCGACATGAGGAAAGTGGCATTTTCTTTCTTACCGATACGGCCGTAGCTGTTCCCCCTCAGGGTGAGGCACGCGTGACAGTCACGGCTAAAGAAAAAGGCGCGGCGGGTAATGTGACAGCGGGGCGTTTCATTGTTGATAAATTGCCGGCGAGTCTCCAGCAGTATGTTTATGGAGAGAGCGGGCATAATTTTGACGGAGGGGTGGCGGTGAATACGCCGTTGTCGGGAAAAGAGCTAGCGGAAGCTGGCGAGATAGTGCTGAAGTTGGCGCGGGATCGGCTAGCCGGCGAGATGACGGCAGAAGCCGGTGGGGCACGGGTGAGATCGGACCTTATTTTATACAGTGACGAAGGGGTGGAAGCGTCGGCGGCGGCCGGGAGCCGCGCCAGTCAATTTACAGTGACGGCAAAGCTTACGGCGCGGGCTTTCTTGGTAGACGAAAATGACTTGTTAAGTCTTACATTACTGACCTTACGTCAGTCGGCGGGGGCGGAGGAAGAGTTTGTTGTTTACAAACCGCATTCTTTTAGTATGGAAATTGAGCGCGGCGATTTTGAGCGCGGCGAAGCAGTGGTACGGGGATCATTGACGGGATCTTTTGCCAGCAAGGTTGGGCCGCGGGTGTTTGGGGGTGGGAATTTAGCGGGACTAACTGCCAACGAGGTACGGGAGGTTCTGCGGCAGCTGGCAGGCGTAGGCGAGGTGAGCGTTAAGTTTTTTCCCGGCTGGGTTAGTACCGTACCGGCTAGAGCAGGGGCAGTGGAAATAGTGGTGACTAGTAACTAGAAATTGGTAATCAGTAACTAGTAATGTGCTAAGATACGGTTATAGTATGTCTGAAGAGATTAGCAAGAAAAAAATAGAGGCGGCGCGGCACACGGCGGCGCATGTGCTGGCGGCAGCCTCGAAACAGTTGAAGCCGGAGACGCGGTTGGGCGTGGGACCGGCTATAGATAATGGGTTTTTTCACGATATTGACGTGGACGAAAATTGGACGGAAGAAGACTTGCCGGCGCTGCAGAAAAAAATGGAGGAGATAAAGAAAATGGACTTGCCGATCAAACAGCGGGAGGTAAGTAAAAAAGAAGCGCGGGAGTTATTTAAAGATGATCTATTTAAAATAGAGTTAATTAATGAGATTGGAGGAGACTTAGTTGGTGTGTCAGAGATGGGAGATGGTTTTTTCGTGACGTTGTGCGAGGGTGGACATGTCAAATCAACAGGTGATATTGGACACTTCAAACTGACGCATTTGTCCGGTGTGTATTGGCGTGGCGACGAAAATAAACCCCAGCTGCAGCGGATTTTTGGCGTGCAGGCACCGACAAAAAAAGAGTTAGGTGAGTATTTGGGATTATTGGAGGAAGCGAAAAAGAGAGACCATCGGAAAATCGGCAAGAAGTTGGATTTGTTTACCTTCTCCCCCTTGGTGGGGGCGGGACTGCCGCTATTTACGCCGCGGGGAGCGACGATCGAGTATGAATTAGAAGATTTTTTGCAATCACTCCAGGAGCCTTTTGGTTATCAACCGGTTTTTATTCCGCATATTACAAAGAAGGCGCTATATCAAAAGTCGGGCCATTGGGATAAATTTCAGGACGATCTTTTCCACGTAAGGGGCAAGAGCGATGATGACTTTGTGTTGAAGCCAATGAACTGCCCGCACCATACCCAAATTTATGCGGCGCGCCAGCGTAGTTACCGGGACTTGCCGTTGCGCTATTCGGAAGTAACAACGGTGTATCGAGACGAGCAGGCGGGCGAGTTGCAGGGATTAACTAGAGTAAGAGCCATCACACAAGACGACGCGCACGTTTTCTGTCGATCGGATCAAATCGAACAGGAAGTGGACAGCGTGCTGGATATTTTCGACCAGTTTTATAAGGCATTTGACTTTAAGCTGACGCCGCGGTTGTCGCTACGCGACCCTAAGCAGCCACAAAAATATTTGGGAGACGATAAAGTTTGGCAGCGGTCGGAGGACGTTTTAAGAGAATTGATTAAAAGGCGCAAGATGAAGGTTATAGAACAAGAGGGCGAGGCAGCTTTCTATGGACCAAAAATTGATTTCATAGCGACGGATGCTCTAAAGCGCGAGTGGCAGCTGGCGACGGTGCAGCTCGATTTTAATATGCCAACTCGCTTTGGTCTCACATTTACAGATGCCAGCGGCAAGGAACAAACACCGGTAATGATTCACCGAGCGGTGATGGGAGCCTTGGAGCGGTTTATGGCGATATTGTTGGAGCATTACGCGGGGGCGCTGCCGCTGTGGCTATCCCCTACTCAAGCGATGGTGCTGCCTATTTCCGATGATCAGAATGAATACGCGCAAAAAGTTTTGGGAGAGTTGCGGGAAAGCAATATTCGAGCGGAAATTGACGAGCGAGGTGAGAGCATCGGCAAGAAAATCCGGGATGCCGAAATTATGAAGATTCCCGCTATGTTAATAATTGGTAAAAAAGAGGTGAAAGCCGGGGAAGTGTCCGTGCGGGACAGAAAGGGCAATAAAGGGTCACTGGCTTTGGAGAAGGCAATAAAGGATATTGCGGGTAGAATTGACAAAAAGGAATAAGTAGCATATAATGCGGTCTGACTAGATTGCAGGTATAATCTAGTGCCTTTGTTCTCTTTACCAAAAAGGAAGGTGCCTTATGAGTACCAAAGACGAGCTGACGGTTGTAGTGAATGCGGAAATCAAGCCGTGGGAATTTATCGACAATGTGGATGATCCGCCGCCATTCTCAAGATTTGGTATTAAGGCCGGGCTGAAAGCTTATCGTCGCCCCGACACCGGTCAGGTCGAGGAGTTCTCTTTCTTTGAGAAGAAACCTGGCGTTACGGTGTGTCCCATTACGCGCGAGGGCAACCTAGTGCTGGTGGAGCAGTGGAAGCAGGCGATCGGCAGGCCCATACTGGAATTTCCAGCGGGGGTGTACAAGGGAGACGCGAGAGACTGTGTTGAAGACATCCTGAAAGAGCTCTTTCAGGTGGCAAACAATGAGCTGGCCCAAGAAACCGGCTACGTGGCGGAAGAGATGATACTCACCTGCCCGATTATGATCAGATTGGCGCCGCGCAAGTCGCCGAGTGGGTTCTTCACCATGTTGGCTGCGGGCTGCGAGAGAAAGGGGCAACAGCAGCTGGACGAAGGTGAGGTGGCCATTCGTGTGTACGAGGCGACGCCGGCACAGTTTGTCCAATTGGTTCGTGAGGGAGAGATCGTTTCAACCGAAACACTGGAAGCGGCCGCGTGGGCGGAACGGACGGGACTTCTCAATCTCCCTTGGCATGCTCTGAGTCCAGTGCCTTTCATGTAATTGGTAGCTGCTGCTGCCTACCATTCTCAAAGCCGTTTCGTGTAATGCGAAATGGCTTTTTCTTTTTTAGAATTTTAACGGAATCTTTGACGGGTTAGGTTCGTCTTTGGTGCCAGCGACGGATTCTTGGTTTGACTCTTCTATATTAAGATCGCCAATTTGCTTTTCCAGCGATTGTGTTAAGCGGGCAAATTCCTCCTGAATATTGGCATATTCGTCGTGCAACTCTTGAAGCTGGCCGAGCGCTTGTCTGGCCGATTGAAAAGACTTAGCTGATTCTTTTCTAAGACTGACTACAACTTCAATGGGTGTTTTTTCGGCCCGCGCACGCACTTGCTCGAGGCTGGCTATTAACAGCTCGGCTCGCGGCAAGAATATTTCCGGCGCGTTTTCAGATTTATTTAGCAGTTCTCTTAAGCGGGCGGCATCAGTTGAGACATAAAGAAGGGCCAGTTCAAGACGCTTTTCTTTGTCTTGGATAATGAACTGTTCACCGCGGCGCTTGAGGGCAGTGGCGTAGACTATCCCCTTCTCTAGGGTGTTCTTGTCTTTAACTAGGGAAGATACTTTGACCGGGACGCCGGAAATTTTTTCCGGATGCACTTTTATTTCCAGTACGCCGCCAATTGTTAAAGCCACGAGGGCGGCGACAATAAGCAGAGAGAGGATTTTAATTTTGGGCATATTGTTTATTATTATACCCTATGATAGTCATTTTGGGGCCGACGGCGTCAGGGAAGACTGATGGGGGCATAAAGCTGGCTAAACAGGTAGGAGGCGCAGTGGTGTCGGCTGATGCGAGGCAAATTTATGCGGGCATGAACATAGGGACGGCCACCCCTAAAGAGGCTTGGTCTAATAAGCCGCACGATGTCTTGACACCTGATTATGTGGATAGCGTGGCTCATTATGGTTTAAATATTCGGGAGCCGAACGATCAGATGACGCTGGCGCAGTGGCAGCCAGCGGCGTTTAATATGATTGATAACATAATGGCTGACGGTAAAGTTCCTTTGCTAGTCGGTGGCACTATGCTGTACATAGACAGTGTTGTGGATAATTACGATATCCCGACCGTTGTTCCGAACGAACAGTTACGGAGCAAACTGGAGGAAAAGAAAACCGAGGTGCTTTACGCCAGACTAATTGAGCAAGATGCAAGCGCTAAAGATTTTATCGAGCCGGCAAACAAGCGGCGGATTATTAGAGCATTAGAAGTTATAGAGGCGACGGGACGGCCGTTTTCGGAGCAGCGTAAGAGGAGAACGCCGCGCTATGACGTGGAAATGATTGGTGTCTTTCCTGGCTGGGATAGCTTAAGGGAGAGAGTGGCCTGGCGGGCCAGGCAGATGATTGATGATGGCCTGGTAGAGGAGACGCGGCAGTTGCAGGAACATTACGGGAAAGACTTATCACTGCTGAAGACAATGAACTACAGCCAAGCGGCAGCAGTGCTGGCCGGTGAAATGACAGAACAGAAAGCGATGGAGGAGATGATAAAAGTAAACATGCGCTATGCCAGACGACAGATGAGCTGGTGGAAACGAAGGAAAGAGGTCCGGTGGCTTTCTAGCCCAGAATCATTTTTTTAAAAAGATCGGTGACTACTTGGGGGTTGGCTTTGCCTTGAGTTTTAGCCATCACTTGGCCCACGAGAAACTGCAGGGCGCTTGTCTTGCCGGTTTTGACTTTGTTAATAACGTCAGTGTTTTCGTTAATTACTTCTCGGATAATTTTTTCCAAATCACCGACATCACTTACCTGTTCTAAGCCAAGGTTTTGCAGGATATGGTCGGGGTCACCACCAGTCTTTTGCATGGCGTTTAATACTTGAGGAAGAGCGTTTTTGTTCATCTGGCCATGGTGAAGCAAAACTATGACTTCAGCAAAGTTGGCCGGGGTGACTTTGAGTTTGGCGACGGTAATCTTTTCCTTAGTAATAATATCGCGTAATTCTTTGAGGATTATGTTGGTAGCTCGGAGGACGAGAGTTTTAATATCTTCGGGATTGATATCGCTTTGTTCGTTGTCTAACTGTTGCAGTTCAGACACCGTGTTCTCAAAGAAATCAGCCAGCAGGGGGTTGGCAGCAAGGAGCAGGGCGTGTTGTCCAGAGAGGCCGTACTGCCGACGGAGACGATCTTGTTTAGCATAGGGCAACTCGGGGAGATCAACCACAATTTGCTTAAGCTGATCGGAGGTGAAGACAAAGGGGGGAATATCCGGTTCGGGAAAGTAACGGTAATCGGCGGCTTCTTCTTTTGAGCGCATTTCTATGGTGATGCCTGCGTCAGCGTCGAACCTAGTGGTTGATTGGAGTCCGGAAACATAGCCGGTACAAGCCTGGCGCTTGATTTCGTACTGGAGGGCGCGCTCAACGTTGCGAAAAGAGTTAAGGTTCTTAATTTCGGTTTTAGGATTGAGCTGGTGGCTGCCCGGCTCGCGCAATGATATGTTGGCGTCGCAGCGCAGTTGGCCTTTTTCCATATCGGCAGCGGAAACATCAAGGGCACGCATAATTTTTTGCAGTTCTTGGAGAAATTTTTTGGCCTGTTCGGGAGAACGTATATCAGGCTCGGTGACGATTTCCATGAGGGGCGTGCCGGCGCGGTTATAATCGACGAGAGTATAGCTGGCACCGTTGGGGTGAATATTCTTAGCAGCGTCTTCTTCAAGATGGACGCGCGTAATGCCAACGCCGAGCAGGCGGCCAGGCCCGCAGAAGGGCTTGTCGTACTGGCTAATCTGGTAGGCTTTGGGAAGATCGGGGTAAAAATAGCTCTTGCGGTCGAACTTACTCTCTTTTGCCAATTGACAGTTTAGGGCGGCGCCGACGCGCTGGGTCCAAGTGATAGCCTGCGCATTGGGTACGGGCAGGGTGCCAGGATATCCTAAGCAGATGGGACATATAGCAGAGTTAGGCGGCACATCTCCAAAGATGTTCGGACACGGGCAGAACATTTTTGACTTGGTTTTGAGCTGGACGTGGATTTCGAGGCCGATGACAGATTCCAGTTGCATATGTTGGAAGATTAACTAATAGTAACTAGTAGAGCAATTATGATTTTATCAGATCGGGATATTCGGGCGGCTTTGCGGGAGGGACGGATTGTGGTGACGCCCAAACCAAATTTAAAGGAACAGCTGGGCTCTTCAAGTCTTGATCTTAGGCTGGGGCACGACTTTCGGATTTTTAAACACCGTAAACAGCCGTTTGTGGACCCTTTTGATGAGCGTACAACTAAAGGGATGACGGATGAAGTAAGGGTAAGTAGGAAGGAGCCGTATATAATTCATCCGAATGAATTTGTTTTGGCGCCGACGCTGGAGTGGGTAGAGTGGTCTGACGACTTGGCAGCGCGAGTAGACGGGCGTAGCAGCCTAGGGAGATTGGGGCTGGTAATCCATTCTACTTCCGGGCATATTGACGCCGGTTGGCGCGGAGTGCTGACTTTAGAGCTGCGCAATATTGGCATGGTGCCAATATTGTTATACCCGCGCATGAGGATATGTCAGCTTATTTTTGAGCAGCTGACGTCACCAGCCGAGCAGCCATATACTAAAAAGCCGGGGGCTAAATATCACAGCCAGATGACAGCCACGGAAACGGCGATATCAAAAGAGAGTTTATGAATTTATTCTTCAAGGTGAGGAAATTGTCGCCGGAGGCGACGCTGCCGACAAGAGAAAATGCGTCTGACGCGGGAATTGATATTTATACGAATGAGTCGTATACGTTGCGGCCGGGTGAGCGACATATGTTTTCCACAGGCATAGCTGTTGAATTCCCGGAAGGATATGTGGCGCTCTTTTGGGATCGATCAGGTCTGGGCAGCAAGGGCATTCACCGGCTGGCGGGGGTGATTGACAGTGGCTATCGCGGCGAGTGGAAAGTGGTGCTGCTTAATACCACTGACCAACCATATAAAATAAAAAAAGGCGATAAGATTATTCAGTGTGTGTTACAGAAGTTTGAGCCGGTACAGATTGAAGAGGTTGAAATTTTAAGTGAAACGGCGCGAGCGGAGGCTGGCTTTGGCAGCTCGGGGAGATAATTAGAACAGCAGGCGGCGGACGTGGCGCCAGACTTCTGCATGGATGTCTGGGATGGAGCGCTGCTGCCCCCGGTCGCCCACGCTGTTAATAACAACCCACTTGTCTTCCTTGGCTAGGCGCAGATAACTGCGACGAAGATTAGTTAGACGTTGCCTATGTTCAAAGTAGTCTTTCTTGATTTTAGCCAAATGTTGTACAGCAATGTCAACTGTAGTGTCGAGTAGGATTACCAGGTCTGGCTTCGGAAGTCTAGGAATTCCCTGCTCGCAAAGCCATTTAATCCATTTGATCATAATCTGGCGCCGGCGGCCGATTAGGCCGATTGTTTGATAGGCCAGGGTGCTGGTGTAGAACCTATCAGCGAGGACTACGTGCCGTTCTGATTTTTGGGCTAGGAGGCTGCTGATATCTTCTGATCTGGTAAAGAAGTCCTGAATATATAAAAGGGCCTGTTCGCGACGGGTGAAGCGAGCTTGGCTGGTTCGGTTATGAAGAAATTTGTGTTCAATAAGTTGACCAGTGGCCTGGTCTCTTTGGTGAAAATGGTATTGATGCACTTTATAGCCAGCCTTCTTCAGGGCTTGAATAAGAAGGTTAAATTGGGTTGTTTTGCCAGCAGCGTTGATAGCTTCGATAACGATGAAGGGCATATCTTAAGTATTTTTAGCCAGTTGGGGAAATTTGGCCAGCAGGCCGGTCCAGACAAGTTCGGCAATATCGGCGGCGTCCAGTAGTCTATCACCAACAACACATTTTATGCGCAAGTAGTGGGTGGGATTATCGTGGCAGAGCAAGTTATATTCATTATAGAGACGCTCTTGCACTTGGATATGGTCTGTGTATTCATCGGTGTCGCTTAGTTTCTCTTTGCGCCGCTCGAGCAGGGTAGCAGAAATTTGAGGCGGTACATCGAGAAAAATAGACACGTCTTCCGGCGGCATATCATTTTCCTCATACTCAACCTTTCTAATAGCGTCATGTATATCCGCTCTTTTAAGAAGACTGTTTTCATGTAATGCTTCGATGGTAATAAAACCAAGACTGCTCGGCACATAGCGATCATAGACGATGAGGTCTCCTCTGGCTAAGGCGCTTATTACTTCTGTTTTGTGTTCGGCGCGATTGGTAGAGAAGAGCTTTAATTTTTCGGGCCAGGGTGTCTGGCTCCAGTTACCCGCTTTATTTTGCAGACGCTCTGCAAGCACTTGCCCTGATTTAGTTTGATAGTCCGGCGTGGCAAACTGGTGCACACGGTGGCTTCGGGCTTGCAAACGCCCGGCTAGTAGCCGGGCTTGAGTGGCCTTGCCTGAAGAATCTGTGCCGTCAAAGGAGATGAGTAAGCCGGGGTGTTTTATCATCGCCGCGTGATGCGAATTGACGGGCTCATGGTACTTTTTAGTGTAAGGCTGCGGAAAAACTCGCCCTTAGCGAAGGAGGGGCGAGCACTTCTTACGGCTTCCAGGAACGCTTGGATATTATTGATGATTTTGTTCTGGTCCCAGCTAATCTTGCCCAGGGAGGCGTGAATGTTGCCCTGCTTGTCCATCTTGAATGACATTTGACCAGCTTGTAGAGCCCGGGTAGCACTGACGGGGTCGGGAGTAACGGTGCCTGTTTTAGGACTGGGCATGAGGCCCTTGGGACCTAATATTTTCGCGATTTTGGCAACCTGGGGCATTAATTCGGGAGTGGCTATGGTAATGTCCGCATCCAGTCCCTTAGAAGTAGCAATGGCGTTAATTAGTTCCTCTCCCCCCGCTTTCCTGGCACCAGCGGTTAAGACTTCTTTTTGCTGGACGGGGTCGCTTGTGAAAACGACGATTTTTTGTTGTTTGGCGGCACCGGCTGGCAGGGTGACAGTGCCACGAACAGTTTGCTCTGACTTGTTGGGGTCGATGCCTAAATGAACATGGATTTCGACGGTTTCGTCAAAGCTGGCTCGGGAATGCTCTTTTAAAAAAGCTACCGCAGTTGGTATATCGACTGCACCAGTGGGAGTCTCCCCTTTTATATTTTGGTAGGCTCGGCTGCGCATTACTTAACTGTTATTCCCATGGAGCGGGCGGTGCCTTCGATGATTTTCATGGCCGCGTCGATGTCTCTGGCGGACAGGTCCGCCATTTTACGCTCGGCTATCTCTCGAACTTGATCACGAGTGACGGAACCAACCTTGACTGTATTGGGTGTGCTTGCTCCCTTTCCCACTTTAGCAGCTTTTTTGAGCAACGCGGCGGCCGGCGGTGTCTTAAGCTTAAGGGAAACGGAGCGATCTTTATAAATAGTTACTTCAACAGGAATAATATCGCCAGCCATGTTTTTGGTCATATCGTTGAACCTGGCGACAAAACTCTGAATGTCCACACCATGCTGCCCCAGCGCGGGACCGATGGGCGGAGCTGGCGTGGCTTGGCCGGCGGGGGCTTGGAGCTTAATCTTTGTTAATATTTCTGGCATAACACTCAAGCTTCCTTATGTACCTGGAGAAAGTCAAGTTCAACGGGTGTTTCCCGACCAAAAACATTTACCAATACCTTGATGGTGCCTTTGGCCTCGTTGACTTCGGATACCTTGCCCTCGAAATCCTTGAAGGGCCCATCGGTGATCTTAACAGCGTCACCTTCTTTAACATCAATTTTATACTTAGGTTCTTCCTCGCCCATGCGCTTGAGCAGCCGGTCAATCTCTTCTTGCGAGACGGGGGTGGGAGTGGTGCCTGAACCAACGAAACCGGTGACGTTGGGTGTGTTACGAACAACGTACCAGGAATCCTCGGTGACGATCATTTCCACCAGTACGTAGCCGGGAAAAAGACGCTCTTCGATAGTCTGACGCTGGCCGTGCTTAACGCGTATTTTTTTCTCGCGCGGGACTATGACTTGCAGAATTTTATCTTCCATGCCCATAGATTCGATACGCTGTTTGAGGTTGCGAGCCACGTTATCCTCATAGCCGGAATAGGTATGCAGAACGTACCAGGCCGCTTTTTGGGAATGAGTCTTTTCCTTATCGGTCATATAACTCTGCCTAAGGCTAGGCTAAAGAGATAGTCGATACCTCCAATAATGAAGCCGACGGCTAGAGAAGCTACAACAACAATAACAGTGTAGCGAATAGTAGTGGGCCGGCTGGGCCATGATACTTTTTTGAGTTCATCGCGTGCCTCTTTGACAAAGGTTATCACTGTTTTGGGTAGTCGCGTAAGCCCAGATAGATAGTTTTTTCTATTTTTCTTTTTCTTATTATCGTCCATGCTTTCGGTCTTAAAAAAGCCCCCGTCGGGCTTCTATCTATGATGGTAGATGCCCTGAATTTAAATGTCAAGGTTGGCCACGGCTTTGGCGTGGGTCTGTATCCATTTCTTGCGGGGAGCGACTTCGTTGCCCATGAGGGTGTCGAAGACGTGGTCGGCTTCTTCGGCATCTTTAATAGTGATGCGCTTAAGAACGCGGTTAGCTGGGTCCATGGTAGTTTCCCACAGTTCGGATGGGTTCATTTCTCCCAAGCCTTTATAGCGCTGGATGTTGATGTTCTTTTTGTCTTTGGCAAATTTTCCAGTTAGCTGGTCTTTTTCCTTGTCGCTATACACATAGTGAGACTTATTGCCAATTTGTATTTTGTAGAGAGGAGGCTTGGCCAGATAGAGATAGCCGCCCTCTATTAATGGTTGGAAGTAACGGAAAAATAAGGTAAGTAGTAATGTGGCGATATGGGCGCCATCAACGTCGGCGTCAGTGGCGATAATAACCCGGTGGTAGCGAAGTTTAGCAACATCGAACTCTTCCGCGATGCCTGTACCCAAAGCAATAATGAGCGCTTTGATTTCGTTATTGGCTAACATCTTGTCGAGTCGGGCACGCTCAACATTAAGAATTTTGCCGCGCAATGGCAGGATGGCCTGAAACTGGCGGTCGCGGGCGGACTTGGCGGACCCGCCGGCGGAATCGCCCTCGACGATGAAGATCTCGCTTTTCGCCGAGTCGCGTTCGGAACAGTCGGCTAATTTTCCCGGTAAGGCAAAGCCGTCTAAGGCTCCTTTGCGTAATACAGAGTCGCGGGCGGCGCGGGCGGCTAAACGAGCTTTGGCGGCTAAACTTACCTTCTCGATGATGGCCCGGGCGTCACGAGGATATTCTTCGAGGAACTCGGTCAGGGCATCGTTAGTGGCTTGGGTAACCAAACTTCGCATCTCGGGTGTGCCAAGCTTGGCTTTGGTTTGTCCTTCGAATTGGGGGTCTGCTAGTTTGACACTGATGACGGCTGTTAACCCTTCTTTAACGTCTTCGGCAGTAAGATTAGCATCTTTGTCCTTCAGCAAGCCGCTTTTACGCGCGTAATCGTTGAGGGTGCGTGTTAGGGCTGCTCGGAAGCCGGTCAAGTGCGTCCCGCCCTCGACGGTGTGTATATTATTGGCGAAGGAGAGGACAGTTTCCTGAAAGGAGTCGGTGTATTGCAAAGCAATTTCAACTTGGGAGTTACCGCCGAAATCGCGCTTGGTGTAGAAAATCTTGTGGTTTTTTGCTTCCTTGCCTAAGTTTAGCTGCTCGACGTAAGAAACAATGCCGCCTTCAAAGAGGAGTGTGTAGTGAGAAACTTTATCAGGCTGTCGCTCATCACTGACGACGATGCGCACGCCGGGGGTGAGGTAGGCTTGCTGGCGCAAGTGTTGGAGAATAGTGTCCCAGTCGAACCGTGTGGCAGTAAATACTTCAGGATCGGGTTTGAAGGTGATGGTGGTACTGGTATCTTTGGCACTACCAAGTTTGCGTACTTTGTTTTCAGCCACGCCGCGAACATATCGTTGTTTGTAGGCTCCCCCCTCGCGGTGTACTTCAGCCTCGAGCCATTCGGAAAGAGCGTTGACGACGGATACCCCTACGCCGTGCAAGCCACCGGAAACTTTGTATCCCCCGCCGCCGAATTTGGCACCAGCGTGCAGGGTGGTCATGACGGTTTCCAGCGATGATTTTTTAGTGTGTTTATGTTTCTCGACAGGAATGCCTCGTCCATCGTCGGTCACTTTAACAACGTCATCAGGCAGCAGGCGCACGGTGATGTTGCGAGCGTGGCCGGCCATGGCTTCATCAATACCATTATCAACGACTTCCCAGACAAGGTGGTGGAGGCCCTCCTGGCCGGTGCCACCGATGTACATACCGGGGCGCTTGCGGACAGGATCGAGGCCTTCTAAAACCGTGATTTGTTCGGCGCCGTAGGCACCAGGTTTTGGAGATTTTTTGGTGGGCATAAAATTAGCCTTATTAAGAGAAAAAGGGGCGGATAAATCCACCCTTCCCTTATTGTTTATTTTACCACAAAAGCGGTAAAATTAGTAGCTTATTTGGGAGTTTTTAATCGCGTAAATGGGCGCCTAGTTCTACTTTAAGGGCGGCGACAATTTTGTTGTGAATTTGAGCAATGGCTACGTCGGTGAGCGTCTTGTCTAACGACTGGTAAGTAATGTGAAAAGCCAAGCTTTTTTGAGCGCTGTCAGGCGGTTCATATTCGTCAAAGAGGTCGACGTCGGCGACGAGTTGCCCCCCGACGCGTTCTATTATCTCCTGCACCTGTTCAATAGTGACAACCGGGTCAATAAGAATGGATAGGTCGCGATAGCAAGGAGGGTATTTGGGAAGCGGAATGTATCTGGCAGATTTAAATGCAGCTGATTTGATGTCTGCGAGCGGGCGAGCGGGCGGCGCATCTTGTTCGACGCGGGATAAGAGCTCATTTAGATTTATCTCGAAACCAAAAACTGGCAGGCGGTATTTAAGCTTCTGGACTATGTCGTCGGTAATAATATTGGGAAGATCAAGAGAGTCTAGGTTGAGTGCCTGGGCAAGAGTTTGGGCTATATCTTCTAGGCGGGGCAGATTTCCCACTACTGCGGCGGCCAAGTGGGTGGCTTCAACAACTCCCGGCACTCTGTTCCCCGCTCCGGGTTGATAGACGTGTCCTATCTCAAAGAGAGAACTTTCTTTCCGGCCTGCCTGGCGATGGAAGGCATCACTATTGGTGGCGAGATTTTTGAGCAAGCCAGGTAAGAGGCTGACGCGCAAGTTTTTCATATCGGGTGATATAGGGTTGATAAGCAAGAGATGGTCGGTATTGTCTAGGCCAGCGATGGCAGCATACTGCTGCGGCTCGAAGGAATAGTTCAGCGTTTCGGTCAGCCCCAGCTCAACGAGCGTCTCGCGCACGATTTCGCACCAGTAGATACGGTACGGGAGTGACTGTGGTCTGGCGCTAGGGGCGGGCAGCGCGGACGTGATGTTCTCTAGCCCGGTGACGCGGATTACTTCCTCCACAAGGTCATGCTCGCCGGCTACGTCGAGTCGATCCGTAGGTACGATTACAGACCAAGGCTCTTTGGTATCATCGACAGTGAAACGCAAGCTTTTTAGCGCCTGTCTGGATTGTTCAGCGGTAAATATGTCAGAGCCGGCTACTCGGGAAACCTGTGACGGGTGAAATTTGACGGGGTGGGGCGAGCGAGGTTTGAGGTGGCTGTCGAGAATGCCCACAAGCGTGGCGCCGGTCAGCTCTTGCAGAAGACCAACGGCGCGCCGAGCAGCATCGGTGACAAGATTGGTGTCTAGTTTTTTGCTGAAGCGGGTAGAGGCTTCCGTGGTAAGCGCGAGACGGCGAGCGGTTTCTTGGACGGAAAAAGCATTAAAATTGGCAACTTCAAGGAAAATGTCCTTTGTTTTTTCCGAAACGCCGCCTAGCTGTCCCCCCATAACACCAGCGATGGCAACGGGCATATCATGGCAGGTGATGACAAGATCGCGTTCCGTGAGCTTTTGTTCTGTGGCGTCGAGCAGGATAATCTTTTCCCCTGTTTTGGCTTGACGGATGCCGAAAGTCCGGCCCGGTAGTTTGGCAATGTCGAAGGCGTGCGTGGGGTTGCCAAGCTCAAACATGACGTAGTTGGTAATGTCGACGAGATTGCCCAATGGTTTACTGCCAGCTGCGAGCAAGCGAGCTTGCAGCCATAAAGGAGAGACATCAACCGATACGCCTGTTAGTACAGCACCAAGGTAGCGGAAGGTTTTGGCTGCATCTTCAACTGTGACAGTAAATTCATTTACGGCGCTGTCTGGTGCCGGAAGAGCCGGCGGATTCGGTTCTTCGATGGCCAGGGCCAGCAGGGCGGCCAACTCGCGGGCGATGCCGCGGTGACTTAAGCAGTCGGGGGCACGGTTGGGAGTAACGTCAGCATCGAGGATGGTGTCAGGCGGAAAGTGGTCAGCCAGTCTTGTCCCCAGAGAGGTGAGGCTGGGTAAAATCCAAATGCCACTATGTTCTTTGGGATGCAAACCAAGTTCGCGCAAGGAATTTATCATGCCGGGACTTGTCTGGCCGCGAATCGTTGCCTCTTTAACAGTAAAGTTGTTACTGTTTTCGTCTTGGAGTGTGGCTCCCGGCGGCGAGTACGGTACAGTTTGGCCCACGGCAATGTTAGTAGCGCCGCAAACAACGGTGATTTCACGCTGGCCATCTGTGACAGTAGCCAAATGCAGCCGATCGGCATTAGGGTGAGGCTTGATATTTACGATTTTGACGACGGTGATGTCAGGCGGCACTGCCAGTTCGCCGGTAACGGCTGTCTCAAAGCTGTGCATGGTTAGAAGCTCAGCCGTCTCCTTTGGGGAAAGAGTGAGCTTAGGCAAGAGATCCTTTAGCCAGTTATAGGAAATCCTCATGAGAATTGCTTTAAGAACCTAATGTCGCCCGACCAGAAAAGCCGGATGTCATCGATGCCGAGGCGCAGCATAGGTAGACGGTCCACGACACCACCGAAGGCATAGCCTTGGTGCTCTTGCGGGTTGATGTTCATATTTCTCAGTACATTAGGATGGACCATGCCGGCTCCCATTACTTCAATCCAGCCGGTGTTTTTGCAAATGCGACAGCCCGCTTGCCGGCAGAACACACAGCTTAAGTCCACCTCAAAGCCAGGCTCCACAAACGGAAAATATGACGGCCGCAGTCTGGCGCTGACCCGTTTTCCGAAAAATGCTTCATAAAATGTTTCGATCGTCCCCTTGAAATCGGAAACGGACGCGCCATCTTTCACTACCAGTCCCTCGAACTGGTAGAATGTTGTTTCGTGAGTGGCGTCAGTACGCTCGGCACGAAATACGCGCCCGGGAGATAATATCTTAAAGGGCGGGGTTAAGTTGTTTTCGAGAACAGCACGAAGCTGAACGGGTGAGGTGTGGGTGCGCAGAACAAGGTCCTTGGCGTTACCTTTATTCTCGAGATAAAAAGTATCGGTCTCTGCTCGGGCCGGGTGTTCAAAGGGAATATTTAACTGATCGAAATTATATCGTGCTTCTTCAATTTCTACTCCTTCTACGATCAGAAAACCCATGGCCGAAAAAATTTGTTGGATGCGGCGGATGGCTAGGGTGAGAGGATGGAGATGACCAGTAATAGGTTCTGGTGGCAGTGCCGTGGTTGTGGAAGTAGATGAGGGGGTAGACGTGGTAGTGGTCATTGGCCCTAATTTTTGTCTCTTTTGCTCGTAGAATTTCTCAAGTTTCTGGCGCAGGGTGTTGCCCCGCTTACCTATCACGCGCTTTTCCGCCAGGGAAAGGTGCTTAATTTCTTTTAATAATTTGGGGACAGCTCCCTGGCGACCGAGGTAGGTAATACGCCACTGCTCGAGCTGCGCTGCATCTTTTACTTGCTTAAGAGTAGCGGTTGATTCAGTTTTCAGCGTGTCGAGGCGGGCGCCGAGCGGTGCGGTCATAGCCTAAGAAGATAAATTCAATAAAAATAAAGAATAATATAGCTAACAGGGCTAGCCACCATTTGTAGAAACGCAGAAGCTGCAGCAATAACAACAGGTTAAGGAAGAGGCTGAGTAGTATTCCTTGCCGCAGGCTGGATCGGACAGTATAGGCGGACAGCTGCCGCGGCGTGATGAGACGTCGAACGGCATAGCCAGCCAGTCCCATAGCGCTGGCCACTGCCAAGAACAAAGCTAAGAAGAAGAGCAGGAAACCGATTAGGCCAGCGCGCAATGGGTCGAGGTATTTAATGATAGCCAGCCAAATGCCCCAAGATAAAACAGCAGCAGTTAGGGACCCGACCACAAAGGCACGCACGGTCATATAGTCAGCAGTGTAGCAAACGGCTACTTTAGCCACCAGGCAACGGTCCAAAGTATGACAGCAAGTATTACTAGGCTTAGCCACGGCACGCGCTCGGTAGAATCGTCAATTTCGTATGGTTGGAGCATGGATTTATTGTACCAAATGTTTTCTAAATTCGGCGAGGTGAAGCCGGAGCCCGCCTGCGCCCCGCCACGGGCGGGGCTTCGGCGAGGCGAAGGCCACCTACGCTAAAGCTTCGGTGGCTAAAAGCGGACCCGACGAGAGTCGAACTCGCGCTACGAGCTTGACAAGCTCGTGTGCTAACCGCTACACCACGGGTCCTTAATTAAATACACTGTAAGCGTAGAATATTGAATATAATGCTTTTTGTCTATATGTTAAGTGGATTAGACTCCGGCGGGCTGGCCCGCCGTAGCCTAAAGCGAAGGCGGGGTAGCTCAGTTGGTTAGAGCACGGGACTCATAAGCCCGAGGCCGCGAGTTCGATTCTCGCCCCCGCTACCGCTGTTAACAACAATCCCGCCTTGGGCGGGATTGTTAAACCCTCCTCGCAAGAGGAGTTGGCTTCTTAAGAACACAGTAGGTCTTAATGGTTGAGGAGTTGGTCTATTTATACTCCCCCTACTGGTCTACTCATATCATCACTGGTTGTGGTGTGGCTGGCAATATTATTTGGTTAGCATTTTGTTATAATATTGTGACATTTTGATAAGAGGGTTGCGTAAAATATGACGGATGGCCTATACTTGGTAATCCTCTTTCGTTTCGCATAGGGTTACGGAGGGGATGTAACGCCGGGTGGAGAAGTAGTATCTCGCGTGGCTCATAACCACGAGACCGCTGGTGCAATTCCAGCCCCGGCTACTCTTCGACTCCTCGCTTGCGCTCGTCGCTCAGAGTAAACCTCTAGTGGCGGATGTTAAGCGGGGAGTTTTGTTTTCAAACAAATTAGGAGTCGAGGAACCTTGAGCGAGCGAAGCGAGTCGAAAGGCTGTTATGATATTATGAAGAGATGATGAAGAGCGCAGTTCGCTTTTTTTGTGTCGCATTCTTAGTGGCATTCCTAGCGCAGTGGGCATTATGGCAATCGGTTAATTTTGTGGATCAGTCTTTCTGGTTAGAAAAGATAGGGTATTTAGCAGAAGATCTAACAAGTGACCCACTCATTTTCGACATCAGGCGCCACCCGGCTCATCCAGGAACGTTGGTTCTCGTGGCGGCTACGGCGATACACGCCGGCGGATTCTCACTGCTAGATAGCCTTAGAGACGCTGTGGCGTTGTTGAATGCTGTGATTATTGCAGCCATTTTATCTTTAGTTAGACAATTGCGTCCACACAGTCCTTGGTGGTTGGGAATGGGCGGTCTGCTGTTATTTCATCCTTTTTATGAGATGGCTAATCCTTTAGATGTTATTGTTTCTTCTTTGCTAGTGCTTATCTTTTTGTTCTTGTTGCTACATCAAGAAAAGCGCGAGACGACTAGCATGAGCACATCGCTGGCGCTGGCGTTTTGTCTGGGCGCGGCAGCGGCAACGCGTCTACACATAATATTCTTACTGGTTGTTCCCCTGCTGATGGCCGTAATGTATAGCACGGGTATCAGGCGCGCTGGGTTGGTCGGTGCTAGTGCATTAGTAGTGGCACAGGCGTTGAATCCCTTCATGTGGTACTCGCCGCGAGTGTTTTTAAGCGCGGCCGTCGGTCAGCAGCTTGTTTATTTTACCGATAAGACCGTTGATTTATCCGCGACCTTTAGGCTGGCTCCACTGGCGCTGGTGACTTCCTCTCCGCTGGCCATCATCTCTTTGGTGCTGGCCTTAGTCTTTTTTGTGTGCCGCGGACAATCCCCACTACCCCGTTCGTTTATAACAACACTACTCATAGGTACGTCAGTAGTGCTAAGTGTATTTTGGTTGTCAAATTTACAATCTTATCGTTATGTCTTCCCGGTGATTTTAGTCTGGGAGACGCTCCTGCCACTTTTTGTCTTATACTTAATACGTCTTGCCCATTTACCTACTCTTATCTCCACGAGCGTAATGGCATTACTTTCAGGCATGTACATTCTTTTGTTCTTGTATTCTTTATTACTACCCATACCGGTTTATATTTAAATTACTTATGAACACACTGCCACGCCCTAGCCCCTTATTGGTTGTCATTCTGGATGGTTGGGGTATAAGCCTAGAATCTGGCGGCAATGCTATTGCCATGGCTAAGACGCCGACGATGGATGGACTGGCCCGCCACTTTCCAACCACGGCGATTGCGGCGGCAGGGCTGGAAGTGGGCCTACCTCTAGGACAAGAAGGCAACTCTGAAACGGGCCACCGCAACATTGGGGCGGGTCGGGTTGAATATCAGATTTTGGCCAGCATTGATAAGGCGGTGGCTGATGGATCATTCTTTTCCAACCCGGCACTAGTAGGTGCCGTCGAGCATGCCCGGCAGTATAAGAGTAGTTTGCACCTGATGGGGTTGATCTCTCGGGGTGGTGTACATTCCCATTTCAATCACCTCTTGTCGCTGTTGCAGCTGGCTGCGCAGCGTGACCGGCGTGAACATGTTTATATCCACATATTTACGGACGGACGGGATGCCCCACAGCAGAGCGCGTTGGGTTATGTCCAGAGCCTGGAGGAGGCTATGGGCAAGTATGGCGTGGGGGCACTGGCGTCGGTGACTGGTCGATTATATGCCATGGATCGCAATCAGAATTGGGGGCGAACACAAGCTGTCTACGATATGCTGACGGGCGGTAAGCGCCCGGCGGGGGCTTCATCAGCTCAACAAGCTATTAATCGCGCCTACAACGGTAAAACGTACGATGAGATGATACCTCCGACAGTCATTACCAGAGGAGGAGCGCCATTAGCTACTGTGGCTAACAATGATGCGGTTATCTTCTTTAACTTTCGGCCGGACCGGGCCCGCCAACTAACCCAAGCATTTGTAGCGCCAAACAAAGTGCCATTCCCGACCATTCCCCTTAGGAATTTGTACTTCGCCACGCTGACTAAGTACGATCCCGACCTGGAAGTTCAAGCGGCCTTTGTAGAGGAGGCGGCGGAGTACCCTATGGCGCGTGTTATTGCGGATAAGGAATTGAAGCAGCTGCACATTGCGGAGACGGAAAAATACGCTCACATAACGTACTACTTGAACGTGGGGCACGAGAAGCCATGGCCCGGAGAAGAACGGGTGCTGGTGCGTTCTGCTGGGGTGCGCAGCTTTGCGCAGAATCCGCACATGGAAGCGCAAAAAATCACGGAGCGCGTGGTCGCTGAAATCAAACGAGGTTACTTTGATGTCTACTTTATCAACTATGCTAACGCCGACATGGTGGGACACACAGGTGACTTTGCCGCGACAGTCGAGGCGTGTCAGTTTGTTGACCAAAAGGTGGGGCAGCTGCAAGAGGCGGCCTTATCGGCTGGGGGTGCCATGGTAGTCACGTCTGACCACGGCAACGCGGAGAAGGCGTTAGTACCAGCAACTGGCGAGGCGAGCCCCGAACACACAGGAAGCCCGGTGCCGTTTCACTACGTGCGGAGGGAGTTAAAACGGACGACGGCTAGAAGCGAGCGGGAAGTGGTGGCTATCTTGTCACAACCAGTTGGCGTGCTGGCTGATGTGGCACCGACAATATTGGACATACTACGCTTGGAGAAGCCAACAAGCATGACAGGAGTATCGTTGCTTGGCTCATTGCAATAAATAGTGACTAGTCACGAATTACGGGATGTTGTTTCCACCAGTTTTGGGACTGCTCGTAGGCGTGGGCGACTTGGAAAAGACGCTCTTCTTGAAAGTGAGGCGCAGTTAGTTGGAGGCCAACTGGCAGACCGCCAATAAACCCACACGGTACGGAGATAGCCGGTACACCAGCAATGTTTTGAGACACGGTTAGGGCATCGGAGAGATACATGGCTAGAGGATCATCTGTTTTGGCACCGACAGGAAAGGCAACTTCAGGAGTGGTGGGACCGGCGATCACATCAACGGTGGCAAAGGCTTGCTCAAACTCACGACGAATGAGCGTGCGTAGCTTACTGGCTTGCTGGTACCAAGCATGATAATAACCGGCTGATAAGGCATAAGTGCCCATAAGAATAGCTCTCTTTACCTCCGGTCCAAAACCTCCCCCGCGCGCTTCCAGGTAGCGTTCAACGAGAGTAGCGGCGTTGAGATCCATAGGACCATACCGCAGGGCATCAAAACGCGCCAAATTAGTGGAAGCTTCAGCCTTGGCGATCAAAAAGTAAGTGGGAATAGCGGTGGCGGTGAGAGGCAGAGAGATTTCGATTACACTAGCACCCAAACTCTCGAGCTCCTCTATAGCCTGATGGACGGTGTGACTTACTTGTTTATCTACCCCGGCGGCAAAATATTCTTGAGGTACTCCGACAGACAGACCTTTGATGTTCTGACCACAGGCTGGCACATAATTGGGTACTGGTTGAGGGGAGCTGGTGGCATCGCGTCTGTCATGTCCGGCTAAAACCTGAAGCAGTGCGGCAGCGTCTTTAACAGTGCGAGTTAAAGGACCAACTTGGTCAAGACTACTGCCGTAGGCAATAACTCCGAAACGGCTGACGCGCCCGTAGGTTGGCTTAAGACCGACTACGCCGCAGAAGCTGGCTGGCTGGCGGATGGATCCGCCGGTGTCGGTGCCTAAAGCTACTGGTACTTGCCCGGCGGCCACAGCGGCGGCGGAACCACCACTGCTGCCGCCGGCAACACGGGTTGTGTCCCAAGGATTTTTAGTAGGACCAAAGGCGGAGTATTCGGTACTGGAGCCCATGGCAAACTCGTCCAGGTTGGTTTTACCGACAATGATAGCTCCGGCTGCCTTTAGTTTAGTGATAACCGTGGCTTCGTAGGGAGAACAAAATTGTTTTAGGATGCGTGAACTGGCTGTGGTGTGACCAGTCTTGGTGCATATAACATCTTTGACAGCAATGGGCAGGCCAGCTAGCGGCCCCGGCTTTTTTTCCTTCTCTTCTTGCCGGGCGGCGGTGGCAAATACTTCAAGGAAGGCATGCAGGCGTGGCTCCCACTCGTTAATTTTTTGCAACGTTTCACTGATTGTTGGTGGTGCTGACATCAAAAACGGCGTGAACTTGGATATGATCGCCCCGACTGGCCGGGGCGAGAGCGAGTAATGTTGCACAACTACATAACACTTCGCTTCGCACCTTGTCTTCCCGGGTTATATTGGTAAGCTGGGTGGCGTTGTCGTAGGTTGTTACATCTTTAGTGTCAATGTCTTGAATAGAGGCAAAATAATTGAGTATGCTGGCCAAGTTTTTTGTAGCGCTAGCCAGCTCGGCGTCGGTGAGACGGAGACGGCTTAAGGCAGCCATGCGCCTAACTACGGCTGGTGTGATAATTTGATTCATAATTCCTTCAGCATCTTTTTAAATTGCGCTGGTGTCAATATCTTTAAACCCAACTCCCGAGCTTTTTTTGCCTTAGTGCCGGCCTCTGCCCCGATGATTACGTAATCAACCTTGCCCCCCGTCACGGAGGCCACCTTACCACCTTGGGCTTGGACAAGTTGTTTGGCTTCACCCCGAGTGAGGTCGGGCAAGGAGCCTGTAAATACGAATGTTCGACCTTGTAAAGGGCCAGTTGCCTTGGAAGATATAACTGTGATGCCGACCGCCCAATATTTTTTGATCAGTGCTTGGGTGTGATGGTCTTGAAAGAAATTATTAATGGCTTGAGAAACTTTTTTGCCTATGCCGGCAACTGACTGTAACTTGGCGGCCGTGGCTTGGGATAGGTTAGTCAAAGTTTCGAACTCTCGGGAGAGGTCACCCGCAGTGACTGTGCCAACTTGGGGGATGCCGAGAGCAACGAGAAAACGAGCTAGGGCAATTTTTTTATGAGCCTGGATTTCTTCGATAAGCTTGACGGCTGACTTGGCTGCGAAGCGCTCGAGGGGTAAAAGGTCCCCCACCTGTAAATTCCAGAGATCGGGGACATCTGCGATGAGATTGGCCCCTAGGAGCTGTTCGATAATTTTGTCGCCGAGACCGTTGATATCAAAACCATCCTGGCCGATGGCGTGGAGAATGCGCTCACGCTGACGGGGGAAACACTGTTTATTGGTACAATGAATAACTACGCCGCCCCTATCTCGGTGCAAGGTCGACCGGCAAACAGGACATTTCTTTGGCATCTGGAATGGCTTGGTGCCCGGGGGGCGCAGTTTGGGCAGAGTTTTAACGACTTCAGGGATGATGTCGCCAGCTTTGCGCACAATAACCGTATCCCCTACCCGGACGTCTTTACGCTTTATTTCGTCGGCATTGTGCAGAGTAGCCCGCGAGACGACACTGCCGGCTACTGATAGGGGCTTGAGGTGAGCAACTGGTGTCAAGGCGCCGGTACGGCCAACCTGCACGACGATTTTTTCCACTGTGGTTACGGCTTCGGCGGCGGCGAATTTGAAGGCAATGGAGGCACGAGGAGCTTTACCAACAACGCCCAAACGGCGAGCGACCTTTAATTCATTAATTTTTATGACGGCGCCGTCGACAAGAAAGGGGTGGTGGGCACGCTTTGTCTCTTCTTGTTGTAAATAATTCCAGATGTTGTCTAGACTAGACAACAGCCGGGCGTGCGGAGGCACAGGAAAACCAAATTTCTGCAGTTTGTCATATTCTTCTTGTCGAGTTGGTACGAGTAAGCCACTGGTTATTTCCCAGGCAAAGAATCTCAAGGGGCGGGAGGCGGCTATTTTAGGATTAAGTTGTCGGATAGACCCAGCGGCGATGTTGCGAGGATTGGCAAACGGGGGTTGGTCCCTTTTTTGACGCGCCGCATTCATTTTATCGAAATCTTTTTTAAGGATGTATACCTCACCGCGAATTTCCAGACGACCCGGGATTGGTTCGCGCAAGATGAGGGGAATGGCTTCAATGGTGCGAATGTTGTGTGTGACATCTTCACCAATAGTGCCGTTACCGCGCGTTACGCCTTGTTTTAGTAGACTGTTTTCATAGACAAGGGAGAGGGCAACGCCATCAATTTTTAGTTCGATGAAGTAGTCATAGGGGCGGGGTAGGATTTTTTTGTTGCGCTCCTCCCATTGTGTTAACTCCTGTCTGTTAAAAACGTCCTGGAGGGAGAGCATGGGAGTAGCGTGGTGCACCTGTTTGAATTTAGGCAGGGGTTTCCCGCCTACACGTTGGGTGGGAGAATCCGGCGTCACAAGATCGGGAAAATGCTCCTCGAGATCAGACAGCTCTTTTTTAAGGCTGTCAAGGGCAGCGTCGGAGATCTCCTGGGTATCTTTAACGTGATACAGGAAGCGGTGGTGGTGTATCTCGGCGCGGAGTTTTTTGATGCGCTCCGAAGCCTGGGCTTTGGTCATACTACTAGTTTAACCTATAATAGCGTGAAGAATAGCCAAAGGTAATCCCGGGACTAAGATGAACAGGATGGCGACGCCGGTGAGAAAGGGGCCGAAAGGAACGGGAGTTTTCATGGTGGCCCGGCCAGTTACGAGCAGAAACAGGCCAACAATTCCTCCGGCGACAAAGGCCAGAAAAAGAAGGACGACTGTGACCGTAGACCCAAACAGGGCCCCCAGAGGCAGCATGATTTTTACATCGCCCAAACCGATGCCGCGGCCGTGGGTTATTAACCAGAGCAGAGCCAGGACACCAGCGCCCAGGGCGGCGCCCCACAGGGCGTTAATAAAGCTTTGGAGGGTAGGTTGGTAATCAATAAACAGGGTTAATACTACAACCATAGCCAGAATAATTATGAAAATGTCTGGCAGAATAAGAGTACGCAAATCTATAACGAACAAGGTTGTCAGCAGGGCGATGCTTATGGCGCTAAGCAAAACGCTGGCGGTGGCGATAGCTGAAACCGGCAGGGGCGTGAACAGGATAAGAGTAGAGATACCCATAGCAAGTTCGACAAGCGGGTATTGAAGAGAGAGCTGGTTTAAGCAGGCGCGACAGCGGCCGCGTTGGAGGGTAAAGGAGAGAAGAGGGATGAGTTCGTACCAGGTTAGGGTTTTATGGCAGTAGGGGCAGGCGGAGCGGCCACGCAAGACGCCGGCCTCCTTAACACCTGGTGTTTTTCCGTTAACACCAGGTGTTTTCCCGGCCGGCGATGATGCTTGGCTAGCTTGCTTGATATTTTTGTTGCGGAATATAACTACGTTCAAAAAACTGCCCAGGACGGCGCCAACGATAAAAGCTAGGGGCGCGCTTAGGGACATTTGAGTGGCGCGACGGAAGGGCAAGGACTGGGGGAAAGTTTGAATTCAGCGCTAGCGTCGGCACAGTAGTAGCGGCCGGGATTACTTTTAAGAGGCGCGCTGATGCAATACTGCCCAACTTCACTGTCACGCATGATGATGTCACTACTGGATAGGCCTACATCCTGAAGATCATTAGTTAGAATGTTGAGACTGGTCTGAATGTCGGGGTGGGCCGTCCATTCTAGGAAGCTGGCGTTCTGGCTGTTGTATACTATCTCGGCTAGCCAGCGTATTTGTCTGATGTCGTTGCGAATGCGCGTGTCATTGGCTTTGTCGCGGCTGCTGTCCGCCACAGCAAAAACTAGCGCAGCTAAAATGCCGATGATAGCTATAACAACCAGAAGTTCTATTAACGTGAACCCGCAGGCAATGATCTTCATGTCTAATGTTTGTTATATCATATCACACAAGATATATGTTGTTATAAAATAAAACGCTCCCTGCTAAAGCAGGCGAGCGTTTTACGTCTCGGACTAAAACTTACGGCCCACAAACTCCAGCTGCACATGTGCCAGCTGAATTTTCATCAGTGACCCCCGTGCTGTCAACACAGACTTCATTAGCATTCAACAGCGTGGCCATGGTACAGAAGGCTGAAGTGGTGGCGGTGGTGGTGAGAGCAGAACTGGCATTGGCATCAAGGATATCTGCTTTTAGCGTGGTAACGGAAGTGGCGGTGGCCGCGTCTCCACAGGTTGCGGCGCTAGGCGTAGCTGCCGCGAAGCAATCTTGAACGCCGAGGCCGCCGTTGTCATAACTAGAACCAGCGGAGTCATAGATAATCTCGGCCAAAGTGCGGAGTTGCCCCAAGTCGGCTTTGATGCGAGCGTCATTAGCTTTGTCACGGGCGTTGCCCAAGGCGACGAGCACTAAAGCGGCCAGGATACCAATAATGGCGATAACAACGAGAAGCTCGATGAGGGTAAACCCTTTATTCTTCATATACTCTCACCTCCTCTCTCACGAGTGTGTTCATTTTTCCACATACGACTCTATTCATGATAGCACATTTAAACAAAGTCCACTTAATGGGGGTAGATGGCTACTGCCGGGGTGACTTTAAAAGCTTATCGGAGCTGAAGTAGGGACTGGCTTCCGCGGCGGCAATGAGACCGGAATTCACTAAAGACTGCAAGCTGGCATCTAGGGTTTGCATACCAAGTTCAGCGCTGGTTTGGATAATGCCAAAGATTTGATGAATATTATCCTCACGGATGCTGGTACGGATAGCGGCGGTGGCCACCATAATTTCAACGGCCGGGATACGGCCGCCTTCTTTTTTGAGAAGCAGGCGCTGGGATATGACGCCGGAGAGAGTCGCCGCCAGCTGGGAGCGAACTTGAGATTGCTGGCTGGCGGGGAATGAATCGATTATGCGTTCAACGGTTTGGGCGGCATCGTTGGTGTGCAATGTGGAAAAGACTAGATGTCCCGTCTCGGCTAAGGTCAGGGCCGCTCGCATTGATTCAGGGTCACGCAGCTCGCCGATCAAAATAACGTTAGGGTCTTGGCGCAAGGTGGCTTCAATAGCCTCAAGGAATGAAGGCGCGTCGCGCCCGATCTCGCGCTGGTCTATAATTGATATCTTGTCTTGGAACTGGTACTCAATAGGGTCTTCGATGGTGATGATGTGTTCGCGACGGTACTGATTAATATGATTAATGAGAGCGGCTAGGGTAGTTGATTTGCCGTGGCCGGCGGGACCAGAGGCCAGAACAAATCCTTGCTTTAATTCAGCGAACTGTAAGATATAAGGAGGGAGGTTAAGTTCTTCAACGGTGCGAATCTCACTGGGCACCAACCGCAAGGCGGCAGACAGCCCGCCGGTGCGGAAGTAGACGTTGACCCGAAAACGAGTACCGTCGGGTAAGGAAAAAGAAAAATCAGCTTGAAGTTTTTGGGCGAGTTGACGCTCGGCGCGCTCGTTGGCGCCAATCAACTGCTTGGCCATGTCTTGGGTTTCCACTTCCGTCAGCGCCTGCTCACCAACGGGTTTAAGCTGACCGTTGATGCGGAAGAAAGGTGGTCGATTGGGAGAGATGTGCACATCAGAAACCCCGGCATCTTTAGCTTCCCGCAGCAAGTCGTCTATGCGGCGGTGTTGCGCTTCTCGCGGAGCGTTTATTTTCATTGTTTTTTTTGCTTGGTCGAGAGAACTTTTGCTATTTTCTCAACTACTTCAGTAGGTGTGTAATGAGCTTTGATAATATAATCGTTAGCGCCTAATTTAATACCGCGCTCAACGTCGGGTTTTTGTCCCAGGTTAGTGAGGAGAATAACAGGTATCTCTTTAGTGCGCTCCGTGGAGCGCAGGCCTTCAAGAATTTCGAAGCCGTCCCGTTTAGGCAGCACTATGTCAAGCAGAAGGAGGTCAGGCAGAGGATCTTGCTCCAGGCGCTGGCTGGCAGCTTCGCCATTATCGATGAGCTCGACTGAATAACCGAGGTTCGTCAATTTTGTTTCATACATACCGGAGATGAATGAGTCATCTTCAACTAAAAGAATAGAAATGTTGTTTTTGGGCATGGTTTTATTCTACCACATTCTTTTGGGATGTGGCACTGACTACGTCTTCATAATTAACAAGGCCGTTTAGAGCTTTAAGCAGACCGTCTTGGTATAGAGAGAGGCAGCCCTTGCGACGTATAATAGACACTAGTTTGTCATAGCCGTTATTGTTGATAATGGCAGTGCGTAATTCCTGAAAAAGAGGAACAACTTCAAAGAGACCGATTTGGCCTTGCGAGCGGCGCTCGCGGCAGTTGGGGCACCCTGTGCTTGAGGAGAATGATAATTTACGGGATAGGTTGATCTTTTGGTCGTAAAACTTCGAGATGTTTTTCAGTTCGGTTTGAATTTCTTCTCTTAATTCACCAGGGATAGCTACAGGGCGCGCGCATGACTGGCACAGTCTGGGCACTAGCCGCTCCGCTATCAGTAAACGCAGGCTGGAAGCGATAAGGTGAGGACTAATACCAAGGCTGGTTAAGTATGGAATTATACCGGCGGCGTCGGAGGCGCTGACGGCGAGAAGGACAAGACGAGAAGCGGAAGCCTTAATCGCCAACCCGGCGGTAGTTCCTTCTAGGAGTTTGTCGAGCATTATGATATCGACATCATGATGTAAGAGGCCTTGGAGAACGACGGCGGCCGTCAACCCCTGAACGGGCTGTAGCTGCGTTTGGTTAACGCCGGTAATTTCGTATTCGACAGGATCTTCAATAGTGGCAATATTGACGTCTGGCGCATTCAGAAAGGAAAGAGCGGCAAACAAGGTAGTTGACCGACCGGAGTTGGCAGGCCCAGCGACAATGATTAAACCGTTGAGTGTGGACAGGCGCTTCTTGACCAAGTCTAGTTGGGGACTGGTCAGGCCTAATTCGGTTAATGAGGGCGCGGGACGGGAAGTATTAATAAGGCGTAGAGTGATCTGTTCACCTGTCACGGTTGGCATGATTGACACATGAATGCTGTATGACTGTTGATCAAGGGGTAAAACAAAACGACCTTCTTGCGGCAGATTCGATGAAGCAACATGTATATTAGCTAATATTTTTATGCGGGCCGTGATAGGAGGGAGCAAGTTCATGGGTAATAGCAAGGTGGTATGGAGCTTGTCGCTGATGCGATAGCGAACGCGAAATTCCTTGTCTCCCGGCTCAATGTGAACGTCGGAAGCTAGACCTTCAATAGCCAGACGAATGATAACGGCGACAATTTTATTGACAGGCGCCTTCACTAAGACCTGGTGCAGTTTGCCTTTGTCTTTAGGTATATCTTCGGCCCGGCGCACTTCCCGTCCAAAGTCGAGTAGTGTCTGTTTGATATCCTCCTGGGCCGGCACGCGCAGAGCAGATTCTATATTCTCGGGTGAGGCACAGTATATTTCGGGAGTTAAAGAGCTTTTTTTAGCGATAAAGCGAACGGCTTCAAGCGCCTGGTGGTTATCGGGCGAGGCCATAGCTATTTGCAACTGGCCGCCTCGTTGCCCAAAAGCAATAAACTGATAGGTGGTGGCAGCTCGTTCAGAGATGCCGCGCATAGCACTGTCGTCGATATCTACCACTTTAAGATCGACGTATGGCAGGCCGAGGAAAGTGGCTTTCAGTTGCGCCAAAGGCTCGGGGTAGACAAGTTGCTCGTCGCGAATAATGTCTTCAAGTGATTTATTTTGCTCGGTGGCGCGGCGCTGGACATGCGCAAGCTGGGCCGGTTTAAGAAGACCATGCTCTAGCAGCAATTCTTCAAAGGTTGGTTTTTTATCGGCCATAAAAGAAGGAGTTATGTTTTTTACTATACTACAATACTGGTAATCTGCTGCGTGCCAGGCCGACAGCGACGGCAAGTTGAGGCCCCAGTTTAGCCAGACTACCTTCTAAGCCGGCCGGATATGAGAGAGACCGCCAGGGGGAACTTACAGTTGGCTGGTGACCGAGCAGCGACGCTAAGTGATTTTTCAGGTGAGTTAGATTGGCACCGGCGCCGATAAGGATGGTTTTTGAGATACGCTGGCCGGTTATGGTGCGTTTGATTTCTAAAAGGAGGGGCTGGCGGAATTGCGGGTCAGATGCTTTTAGGTGATCCAGGCCAATGTCAACAGTGCGCGATAAGCGAGGAAAGCCGCGTGTGATTATATGCAACGTGGTCTCCCGGCCACCGATGTTGCAGAGAAGAATATTCTGTTTATCGCTAATGGTGTGAGTGCGCAGGAGTGGAAATATCTCTGCTTCCAGGCCAGCTAGTTTAAGGTTGAGCCGGCTCGCCAGGCGCTGGCAACTAATTACGGCCGGTTTAGCAACGGCCACAAGGTAGACACCACCAGGTTGTTTGTACCAAGCCAGCTCGACGTCCTCGAGGGGAGTCGGGACTACTTCGCGGGCCTTGAACTTGATGGCGGCGGCTAGTTCAGTTTCGGGTATCTCGGGAAGGGTTAGTACAGCTGAAAAAATTGCACTGTTGGGCAGAGACATAACAACGGCATCGGCCGACGTTTGCGCCTTCTCTAACATGCGAGCGATAATATCTGCCAAGTCTACTGACTTTGTTATGGGGGCGTAAGCGTAGGTAGCTAAGTCTTGCCGGCGTCCGCGGTCAAGGAGTTCGACAAGCTTGATACTGACAGTGCCAATATCGAGTCCCAGATAAGCGCGAGGTGATCCAAGAAGTGCCATAGACAAATCGTAGCTTTTATTTTACCATGAAATTATCATATGAGCGCTCTAGTGTGGATAATAGTAATTGTTGTCGGGGGGTTAGTTGGTTATGTGTTGGTGGCCTACAACTCCTTGGTACGACAGCGCAACCAAGTGCGCGAGTCGTGGAGTGATATTGATGTGCAGCTCAAGCGGCGTTATAATCTTATTCCCAATTTGGTAGAGACGGTTAAAGGGTACGCAACGCACGAGCGGGAGGCGTTCGAATCTGTGACCAAAGCACGAGCGGCGGCTCTCGGCGCGCAGAGCCCGGGAGATAAGGCCCAGGCTGAAAACGCGTTGACTTCGACACTGAAGACGTTGTTTGCGGTGGCCGAGGCCTATCCGGACTTGAAGGCTAACGTTAACTTTTTGGAATTACAGCGAGAATTGTCAGACACGGAGAATAAAATTCAGGCGGCGCGGCGTTTCTATAACGCCACGGTAAGAGATTACAACACGGCCGTGGAGTCAGTGCCGACTAATATTGTGGCGAACATTTTCTCGTTTAAGAAAGAGGAATTCTTTGAGCTGGAAGAAGAGGCGGCGCGGAGCGTACCGAAAGTTGAATTTGGTAATAAGTGACGCGGGTCCTGTCGCGGCGGTGCCTTTCCAGCCCTCGCTACAGTTCCGCTTCCTCGCCCCTCGATTTCGCTCGGGGCGAGCCTCTCGGAATTCCGCTCGGGCTGGAATCCTTCCCGCCGCGCCACCCGCTACAGTAAATAATTATGCCAAATTTATATAAACAAATTGAATCAAATAAGCGGCGGTCGGCTATTTTGATTTTTGTAGTTTTAGCGCTGGTAATAGGAGTAGTGGCGCTTTATTCGTATTACGTGCGTGGTGATTTCGTTTTACCGGTGATCGCGGCTGCCTTCGCCATCCCCTCTTCTCTGATTGGTTATTATGCTGGCGATAAGATTGCCTTGGCGGCTAATCGCGCTCTGATAGTTCCGGAAGAGTCAGCGCCGGACTTGCATAATATTGTTGAGAATCTAGCTATTACCGCTGGTCTGCCTAAACCAGCGGTATATTATATCGACTCTCCGGCCTTAAACGCTTTCGCGACGGGGCGGGACCCGGAGCACGCGTCAATAGCGGTGACTAGAGGCTTAGTGGAGCGATTGGATCGTTCGGAGTTGGAGGGAGTGATCGCGCACGAGCTGTCTCATGTAAAAAACTTCGATATAAGATTTGCCACTTTGGTTGCTGTTTTTGTCGGGTTTTTGGTTATTCTGTCTGACTTATTCATGCGCGCTACATTCTGGGGAGGCGGGCTTCGCTCCCGAGACGATCGACGCGGCAACAACCAACTCGGCGCTATTTTAGCAGTAGTGGGCTTGATTTTACTGATTGTGTCGCCGATTATCGCCAAGATGATTCAACTGGCTATCTCGCGGCAAAGGGAATTTTTGGCCGATTCATCAGGCGCCCTTTTGACTCGCTATCCGGAAGGACTAGCCTCGGCCTTAGAAAAGATTTCAGCCGGGCCGGCGCTGGAGGGAGCCGGCCACGCGACCGCGCATTTGTTTATAGCAAATCCATTTCACGGCCGATCGCTGGTAAATCTTTTTGCCACCCACCCGCCGACCGAGGAGAGAGTGCGGCGACTGCGTCAGTTGTAATGATTAAGGACAGATACGATAGCAGTAAGTGAAAATCCGCGGGAGACGAGGAAGCGGGTAAGACGCTGACGGTCGGTGCTGTATTGAGGGTGAAGCCGCCGCCATTTGGCAGCGGCCTGGCTGATGAGCTCTTGCTCGCGAGCCGGAGTTAGGTTTTTGGCTAAGGCTTCCTTTATTATTGACTCCCCTATCCCCTTCTGTTTTAGCCCGCGCACAAGCCAGCGAGGTCCGACGGCTTTGAAGTGAAGAGTTTCTTTAACATATTTATTGGCGAAAGCGTGATCGTCTAGCAGACGAAGTTTTTTTAGTTTAGTGATGGCGCCGTGAATCTGGGCGGCCGTAAAGCCCTTACGTCTCATTTTTGTCTGTACTTCAAAGATGGAATGATCCCGCCGGCTGAGGATAGCTTGCGCTTGGTAGTCGGGGTCGGTACGCTTGTGTGACATCAATGGTTATTATGGCATACCCTGACAAGCTTCGATATGTTATATAGAGTAATGTAGTATGAAAAACCCCATCCAGGATAAATTAACCAGCCGGCTCAAGAATATTTTGACTATGGCGGCCAAGACTTCCCAAGAGCTGGGAGCGGCTCGTATTGGTACGGAGCATATTCTATACGGCATGACCCAAGAGACGGGGTCGCTGGCTTATAGCGTCCTTAAGAAGTTTGGCTTGACGGCTGAATTTGTGCGGGGGGAGCTCCAGAATATGCCGAAGACGGCGCACTGGCGAGAAGAACTTTCCCCGCACACTCGAGCCGTGTTTGAAAAGGGAGCCCGGATGGCCTTTCAGTACCATCATCGCTACATCGGCACCGAGCATGTGTTGTTCGGCATTTTGTCAAACAGGGAGTGCGCGGCCTACAGGCTGCTGGAGAAATCACCGGTGGACGTGAAGGCGTTGTTACAACAAGTGCAGATTGTGTTGAAGAGTACGTCGCACTTTCCAGACCTATCAACTTTCCTAGGATTTCCCGTGGCTCCCCAAAGCTTGCCGACCCAGACAGCAGTGCAAAAGAAAGTACTTGGTCAGCCGGGGTTGCCTGAAACCGACATGAAGAGAGCTAAAACGCCCGCCTTTGATTTCTTTACCCAAAATCTTACGGCGGCAGCAGCGGAAGGTAAGTTTGATCCGGTAATTGGGCGCGCCAAGGAAATTGATCGGGTAATGAGTATTTTGAACCGCAAGACAAAGAATAATCCGATTTTGATCGGAGACCCCGGCACGGGCAAGACAGCTATTATTATTGGTTTAGCGCAGCGTATTGCGGCCGGAAGCGTCCCCCCTAAGTTGCAGGGTAAGAAAATTCTGGCGTTAGATATGGCCAGCATTTTGGCTGGGACCACTTTTCGCGGTGAGTTTGAGGAGCGCATCAAGGAGTTGCTGCGAGAGCTAGAGTCAGATGAAAACGCCATATTGTTTATTGATGAATTACATACTATTGTGGGCGCGGGCTCAGCCGGTGGCAGTTTGGATGCAGCAAATATGTTAAAGCCCGCTCTGACACGCGGCGAGGTTAGTGTAATCGGGGCGACTACTATGGACGAGTACCGCAAGCACGTGGAGAAGGACGCGGCACTGGAGCGACGTTTTCAGCCTATCCAAGTAAAGGAACCATCGGAAGAAGAGACGATTGCTATTTTAGAAGGGGCACGTGAGGCATACGAGCAGCATCATGGTTTGACGGTTACCGACGAGGCAATTAGCGCGGCGGTAGAGATGAGTGAACGGTACATTCCCGATCGTTTTTTACCCGATAAGGCTTTTGACTTGCTTGATGAAGCGGCGTCCACATTACAGTTGCAGCTGGCCGGCAGTGATGAAGCACAGGAGGCCAACCAGATTAAGAATGAGATGGAGACGCTGCGCGTGAAGAAAGAAAAAGCCATCGAGGCAGAAAATTATGAAGAAGCGCTACAAACTAAGCGCCAAGAGGACGTCCTGGGTGAGAAGTTGTCGGCCTTTACCCGGAAATTGTCGGACAAAAAAGGCAGCGAGCGCCCGGCTGTAGGAGCGGAACATATTGCCAGAGTGGTGGCGGAAAGCACGGGCATCCCCGTAACGCGCATCATGAAATCAGAGCTTAAGAAACTGGCTCGCTTGGAGAGTATATTGCGCAAACACATAGTGGGACAGGAGGAGGCCATAGCGGCAGTGGCGCGGTATGTCAGGCGCGGCCGGGCTGGTATAGCTCACCCTAACCGCCCTTTGGGGTCGTTCATCTTTCTAGGACCAACAGGGGTAGGCAAAACCGAAACAGCCAAAGTGTTGGCACGTGAGGTATTCGAAGACGAGGAGGCATTAATTCGTGTTGATATGTCGGAATTTATGGAGGCCCATGCAGTGGCGCGTCTAATCGGGGCGCCGGCCGGTTACATAGGTTATGAAGAGGGCGGCAAGTTGACCGAGGCAGTGCGACGTCAACCATACTCAATTGTGTTATTTGATGAGATTGAGAAGGCCCATCGCGATGTGACTAATATCCTACTGCAGATTTTAGATGAGGGGGAACTTACGGATGCCCATGGGCGAACAGTAAACTTCCGCAACACTATTATTTTGATGACGAGTAATCTGGGTTCACAAGAGTTATCACAACAAGCCCGCATGGGTTTTTCTATGTCGGAAGAACGGGCAGCGCGTGATGTCGCCGAGCAGAGATACAAGGAGCTCAAGAACACTATTTTAAAAGAGTTGAAGAGCGCTATGGCTCCAGAACTTCTGGGCCGCATTGATCAGATAATTGTCTTCGCGCCGCTTAGTTTGGCAGATCTGCAGCGCATTACCGACCTAAACGTGCAGGATTTGCAGAAACGTTTGAGCAAAAAAAATATCACGCTGGATGTTTCGAAGGGAGTCAGAGATGATATCGCCCAAAAAGCCTTTGCGGAGGAGGCGGGGGCCCGACCAATCCGGCGTCTGGTGCAAGAGTTGCTGGAGGACCCGATTGCCGCTTCGGTGGTGACGGAGGAGTTAGTCGAGGGGCACTCGGTACAAGCGCGAAAAACTGGCGGGCAGATTAAAGTGACCCCCGTAAAACCAGCCGGCCAGTAAATAGAGTAGTAGAGCTAGTAAGTGAATTAAGCAGTAAAGTTACGGCCTTGCTTAATTTATTTTATTTACTTAATTCACTGACCCAAGTTATTGCGCCGGCACGGTGTATGGGATGCCTGCGGGAAAACACCTGGTTGTGCGGGGAATGCGAGCAGGGCCTGCCAAATGTGGCTTTGGTGCAGCGAAATGTAAAAGCGCTGGAGGGAATTATCAGTGCCGGGTCATATAGCCTGCCGGCCTTAAAGCGGGGTATAGGCTGGCTTAAGTTCAAGGGGGTAAAGTCACTGGCGAAACCATTGGGCTTGCTTATGATACGCGGGCTTGTGACCGTATCTCCCCTGGCGCAGCTGCGAGACCAGGCAGCGCTGGTACCTATTCCGCTGCACCGGCGACGTTGGCGTCAGCGCGGATTTAATCAGAGCGAGGAGATTGCAAATGTGTTGGAGAAGTATGTGGGAATACCCGTAATTGATGTTCTGGTCCGACAGCGGGCCACGTGGACACAAACGAGGCTGCCGCCGGAGTTGCGCCAGGAAAATACCAGTGATGCTTTTGCATTAAAGATTTCCTCTTTGCCGGATAAACGATATTGGCTGTTGATTGATGACGTGACGACGACAGGCGCCACATTAGCGGCAGCAGCGGAACCCCTAAAAGCAGCGGGGGCTAAGGAGGTGTGGGGTGTAACGGTGGCGCGGGGGTAGAAAGTTGCAAAATCAACCTTCTTAATTTAGGATCAGCTTCAATCAGACGAATTTCGCACCATAAATAAGCTAGCATTGACTCCGCTCCTCTGTGCTTATTTGTTCCGTGGCTAAATAAACCATCGTACGAAGCACCGGCGTTGGCATCGGCCATAACCACCTGGCCAGTGTTGCGACCAAAAAACCATAAGTACGGCGCCGCCACTACCTCTGGCAACACGCGGTCAGGAAAAAACTTGTGATACTCTAAAAGAAAGTCAAACATCAAACCAGCTTCAATCGGCTGCTGGTTGTCTGAAGACGGGCGATCTCCTTTTGGGTACCACCCGGCGCTGCCAATTGGGATAAAAATGTTATTGCGCACCGTAGAAGAAATTAGGAAACTCGCACTCTCTTCCAGTATTTTTTCCCGTCCGGGCAAATCAGAATGAGAGGCTAGTGATAGCAACGCTTGCGGAAACAGGGCATTGGCATAAGTCATGACTGGTTCGAACCACGACCATGACGGAGACGAGTTTTTCTGCCATAAAGTAGCCAAAAACTGATAGCCTTTTTTCTGCAAATCACTAACGTACTGCGGCTGACCTCTCGGCGCCAGAGCGGACAAGGCAATTAGTGCCTCTGCCCAAGCTCGCGGGGCGGTGAAGCGCTCCACTCGCTCTACTAAATCATCTAACATCTGCGCCGCCTCCTTACGACGTCCAGTATCCTTATCATGGATTATCACTTCGACTAAACAACGTGCAACACGAGCATACATGTCTTCCGATTCAGGTATTTTTGGCTGCCAGCGCCCTTTGGCGTCACAAAAATTTACATAGACGCCTGGCTTCATCTGCGCTGCCCGTATAAACTGCCAGCAAGCAACTAGCAAACGCTCTGCCTGCGCCTGCTGCGTGCCAGATAGCAAGGGCAGCAGGCGCACCAATAATTGCACAGCCCGCGCGTTATCGTCGGTACAATACCCTTCGGACAATAGTGGTTGATAAGTGTCAGAGTGTTGGTACAATCCATACGGTCCCATCAACCGAGTAAAGTGCTTCAACGAGACCCTTGCTTGCATAATTTTCAGTGTTATGGTAAATATAATAAATTCATTTGTCAAGTTCCAGACTTTTCCATGCACAACATTCAACACATACTGACCCGCCAGCAGAAACCCCTAAATATTATCTACGTTTCCTCTTATATACCACGAAAATGCGGCATTGCCACTTATACTAAAGATCTAACTAACGCTATTAACCTCATCAACTCTCACTCCCTGGCTGAAATTCTGGTCGTTACCCCCTTACACGAACACGAGTCTCTGGATTATCCCTGGGAAGCCAAGTACAAGATTAGTCGGGATGATCTTTCTGATTATGTTACCGCTGCCCAGTATGTGAATTTATCCCATGCGGACCTGGTAGTGTTAGAACACGAGTTTGGCCTGTTTGGCGGTGACGCCGGTGAGTACATTGTGCACTTCGCTGAAGCCCTAAATAAACCTCTCATCACTACATTTCATACAGTACCACAGGAGTATACCGGTAAGATGGCTGAAGTATTACGTCGTTTGGCCACTAGATCACGCGTTGTAACAGTAATGATGGAACCCGTGGCAAAAAAGCTGGTAAGCAATTATCACATACCACGCAGTAAAGTCGTGATTATCCCCCACGGAGTGCCTGATCTGCCATTTAATTCGACCGAAGCGCACAAAGCTAAACGGAGATTGGCTGGACGAATAGTATTAGGCAATATAAATCTACTGCACCGCAATAAGGGTATTGAATATGCTTTGGAAGCTGTGGCCGCCCTCGTCCCCCGCCACCCGGAAATATTATACGTCTGTATTGGTCAATCCCACCCGGAGGTACTTAGACAGGAAGGGGAAGCCTACCGTAATTTCCTAAAAAAACGCGTGCGTGAATTAGGCCTTAAAAAAAACGTGTTGTTCGTTAATAAATATTTGTCTTTGAAAGATCTTATCAAATGGCTCAAAACCATTGACATTTATATAACTCCCTATCTTGATCCCCAACAAATTACTTCCGGCGCTTTAGCTTATGCAGTGGGCGCAGGCAAAGCTTGTATCTCCACACCCTATTTATACGCCAAGGAAGTCTTAGCTAACGACCGAGGAATGTTGGTGCCGTGGCAAAACCCGCAAGCACTGTCAGAGGCCATCAGCGAACTGCTAAACAATCCCGCTAGAAAAGGGGAAATAGAAAAACGGGCATATCAGTACGGCCGGCTTATGACCTGGTCTCATGTCGGCAACCAACATTTAAACCTGTTTCGTACCATCCTGACAAGAATGCCAGTCAAGATGCCAGCACCTCGCGATATACACGAAGATACCCCTCTACCATCTTCTCAACACTAAATTTATCAGCCACGTGTCGTCGGCAGGCAGCTCTCTCAATAGTATTTATCCGCCCCACCGCATTAGCTGCTTCATCAATAGTTTTAACCAGAAACCCCGTCGCACCATCCTTAATTATTTCTGGCATACTGCCACGCGCCATAGCTATAACCGGAGTACCACAAGCCATGGCTTCGACCGGGGAGAGCCCAAACGGTTCATCAAAATTAATTAAATGCAGCAAAGCTAAAGCGCCGCCCAGTAAACGATCACGCTCTCTAGGGCCGGCACTACCCACATAACGAATCTGCTGGTCATCAAGAAATGGTTTGATTTCTTTGGCAAAATATTGCTTCTCGGGCGTGATGCCCGCTATAACTAACGGCAATTGCGTTCGACGCGCGACTGCAATCGCTTCCCGCGCCCCCTTGTCACGACTGATACGGCCAAAAAAAAGTAAGTACTGACCAGGATCAGTTCTTAACGTAAATTGTTTTAGATCAATTCCATGATAGACGGTGGCCGCATATTTCAGGTCTGGATGGCGATTGGCGTTACTAATAGATACGTAAGCGACATTATCATTGTATTT
>Ga0214473_10000359_pt1 | contig 63715 bp, 82 predicted proteins | sample RVTome_7_FD_203509 | JGI IMG/M metagenome (GOLD analysis project Ga0214473, IMG submission 203509) | Soil microbial communities from uranium-contaminated site in the Upper Colorado River Basin, Wyoming, United States - RVT98D197 | ecosystem: Environmental > Terrestrial > Soil > Contaminated >...
ACCGGAAATCTCAGTTAATGCAGGAGCGGTGAAGGTTGCACCCTGACGAACGTCAACGGAACCGGAAATCTCAGTTAATGCAGGAGCGGTGAAGGTTGCACCCTCTTGAACGTAAACGGAACCGGATATCTCAGTTAATGCAGGAGCGGTGAAGGTTGCACCCTGACGAACGTAAACGGAACCGGAAATCTCAGTTAATGCAGGAGCGGTGAAGGTTGCACCCTGACGAACGTAAACGGAACCGGATTTTGTTAATGCAGGAGCGGTGAAGGTTGCACCCTCTTGAACGTAAACGGAACCGGATTTTGTTAATGCAGGAGCGGTGAAGGTTGCACCCTGACGAACGTAAACGGAACCGGATTTTGTTAATGCAGGAGCGGTGAAGGTTGCACCCTCTTGAACGTAAACGGAACCGGATATAACTTCACAATCTTCTAATTGTTTATTAATGTCAGTTTGATTCTGAACAGTTATTTCAATATTTTTATTTATAGTTTTCATATTATTTTGTTTTTTAGTCAATAACTGGAACTAATCCCGAAGGAGTAAATTCATTTTGTTTACGTAATTCGTATAACCCGTCTTTAATCGTAGCCTTTTTTATTTTTCCTTTTCCGGCTCCATGTTCATTATGCAATAATGAAGTGTTTTTAGCATCTAAATAGCCAAAAATGTAATTACCATCTTTAAATGGATAAAATATTCCATTATCAAATGAATGATTATTACCATGACTACCTGTCATTAAAATTTTGGATTCACATGCCTTTAATCCGTCTGGTAGTTTATTTATTTCTACAAAGGCAATTTCTCCATGTCTGTAAGCTTTTTTCATTTTGTCCTTTTTTAGTTAATGTTTATAAAAAAAACCCATCTTAAATCTTCGAGGATAGCGGCCTCTAGGATAAAAAATGGGTTTAACTTGGGATTTTTTTTGTAGAACAATCCGCTATATCTTTCCACAAATAAACAGAACAAATATATAACGTTATTTCGACATAAACAAATAATATTAAAACATTCTGTTATTTTTATATAACATTTGTTTTACCTTACTCCAATATACCTTACCTATATCTCCCTTTGGTGATAAACTACCAGTATTCCATAAAATAGCAGCCGTCTTTTGATTGCAAGACGGATTGTAATGTCTTTGTATGACAAGAAACATTTCAATTGATTTAACAGCATTAAAACGGCATGAATCTGTATATACTTCTTTTTTTAATAACCGGTTTACTTCCCTTCGCATTATTGGACGTATCTGAAGGATTCCTGCGGCATTTTCTTTTTTATTTAATGCATCCGGATTAAATTCACTTTCAACCTTGGCAATAGCAAATACTGTTTTAATTTCTAAAATTGTTTGCTCAACATCATTGGCGTATTCAATACGTTCAATTACTTTTAAGGCTTTGGTATTAGTCCATGTAAAAAACATCAGAAGGATAAAGATTAATGTTTTCATAGTTCTATCGGATAATAGTAATTACAAAATTGCGCACCGAATTCGGGTGCCTCGTTTAAGTGATATCCTACAGTAAATTTATGATTAGCTTCCTTGTCAAACCGTAAGCAATAACTATGAGCTTCACACTCTGTATTACTACATTTAACTGTGGCCTTTTTACCTCTTGTTACTTCTGGTTGGATAGTTGTATTCATTAGCTTACTCCTTCAATTATTCGTTTTTCTAATCGATTAATTTTAAACTCAACCCTTTTATTTATAATTGGGTCTTCAAATAGAATTTCAGCCTGGCGAATCATAATTTTAACATCCGCTATTTCATCCTGCACATTAAAAAGTTTCTTTAGGTAATCTTCTCCTCGATCTCTTTTCAACTTTTGAAGAGCCACAATTAATTCGGCACATTCTTCAATTATCATTTCAACCTGTTTTTCAAAGCCAAACTTTTCAATTGCTCTGTTTAAAACCTGTATTTGCTTCGAGGTAAAGACTTGATTTGTGTTAAATTCAAGCGAGTTTTCAACTTGTTTTCCACATCCATTACATAGTTTCCATGTGGTCCATCCTGATGTTTCGTCAGGTTTACATTTACAAGGTTCCTGAGAAGACTTTCTTTCATAAACTACTTTTCTGGCAAGTAATATGTCTACATCTCTGAAGTAATTTTCAAGATTTCTATCTGGTACATTATCGCAATCGAAAACGACTGATCTAGCTTCTATCAATACACTTTGTACTTCTGGGGATTCGTCTTTGTAGCTCATTTTAAAATAGTGTTAATTCGTTAGTATTATAAATTTTAGGTTTTTTATTACTTACAATAGGATCGTTAAAATGATCGCATAAGTTCTTAAGAGTGCAGTTACTTCGTTTTTCGTCATAACTCTGCATTCCTATGAAACTGGCTGTATTTAAGGATATATGACCAATTATATACCCTTTTTGAATATTTTGTCTTGGATAGCAAGAAGATTTACGTTTGCATTGGTCACAGTTATGAAATTCCCATTGCATAGCTTCAGTTCCATTTGAAAAACATTCGACATACTTTCTCATTTTGTGTGTTTTAATTTCTGTTTATCCTTTGCCTGGATGAACCTGCTATCCTTTTGGAATGAAACCCATTTAGTCCAAATCTTTTTACACCCTTCCAGGTTAATCTGAAGTTCCATTTCGTTAATTGCTACTTTTATTGCTTTTTCTGATAAATTACTCATACTGCAATTTTTTTAGCCGAAAGTATTTGCTTTAATTCACTCACTACAGGCTCTATTATTATTTTTGCCCACTCCGGAGGAACAGCATTTCCAATCAGTCGTACTTGTTCTTTTTTAGTTAGCTTGAGTAATGGGTTAGTAAAATATCCTTTCGGAAATGTGCTTATTCTCGATAGCTCTTCAGGTTCTAAAAACCTCATTTTAATATCAAAATCTATATCACCATTTTTCAATGCTGATATTAAATCATTTTCTTTCCCGGAATTACTGAAATATGCGGTAATAAATTGAATCTTTTCTTGTGTTGTTAGTGATCCACAAGGTTCGTCAATGGATTGATTATTTGATTCTGGCTTACCGTTAGAGTTATATTGTTTACTTATAAATTGTGTAGTTACAATTGCGTTATGGTCAACTGTAGTAACCGTAGGTAATGGTTCGTTTATGCCTGAACTATGATCCCCTGAGTAGTGCTGTACTAAAAGATTTGATGTAATGATATGCTTTGAATTTTCACAAGTAATTGTGTTTGCCGGGCCATCTAAACTATGCGCTGTATCATCTCGACTATAATAATCAGCAATAAACTGCGATTCAATAGTGACAAATCGTTTATCCTGACGTGTAAGTTGTGGATTTAATGGCTCATTAATATGATTATAATTATCAGAATAACAATGGTCAGCTATAAATTGAAGTTTTTCACAAGTAACTAATACATGCCTGTCCTTAGTAGTAATAGCATTTAAAGGAGATTCTACTTTTTGAACATTATCCCCATTCCCGTAGTATTGAAATATAAAGTTTAATTCGGGTGCATATTTTTTAATTCCTCCAGCAATTCTACGAAGTGTATTTGAAGTTAATTCCTTACGTTTACCTTTTTTAACATTAGGATTAAAAGCTCTTCCGAATATACTATTTCCCTCTTTTGTAAGATCAATATGATTTTTACAGGCAACCCATTTTTGCAATCCTTTATTGCCAATTTTATTATGAGTTGGTTCCGGCCATTTTACATCCATCCCTAACTCTTTTCTTGTAAAAAAAGCGAAATATCTTACCCTACGTGTTGGAATACCATCATCGGCAGCATTTCTAATAGATTCATGGTAATCATATCCAAGACCACAAATAGTATTTTTCCATTTAATAAATTCTTCTCCCTTTTGTTCTTTTATTGGTTGTCCAAATTCATCAATTGGTCCCCATTCTTTAAATTCTGGAACATTCTCAATTCCTAATACGAAAGGCATTAAGTGTTTGACATATCTTACTAATTCCCAACCAAGAGTATAGCTACCCATTTTTTTTTCACGACCTCCATTTGCTCTTGAATGTTGAGTACATTCAATTGATGCCCAAGCAAAGTCAACACTATCCATTTTATGTTCATCCTGCTTGTACATATCAACCCAAAAATGTTTAACTCCTTTGTGATTAAACATATTTGTTCGAATTGCCATCTGGTCATGGTTTAAAACCCATTTAACTTTTACATCTTGTATTTTAGATAATGCTTCTGTCACACCACCACCTCCGGCCAAAAAATCACCTGCTGTTATTTCGAAATCATTCATAATTCATCTGGTATATTAAACTTTTTCTCTTTTGGAATGTCCTTTAAACTCATACACGAATGATGTTTGTTTTATCCTGTCGTATATATGCCATCCGTATATTTTACCAATTTCCTCAATAGGCAAATTAGTTGTCATTAAGGTTGTTTTTCTTTTATCGTATCGAGACATTAATATTTCTTCGAACGGTTTAGCTTCGGTACCGAAATAATTTGTTGTTTTAGCTTCGTAACCAATATCATCAATAGCGAGAATTGAACAAGTTTTTAACTTTGATATTCCATTCGTATTGTTTTCCTTAAAATAATTAGCCATTTCCTTAGATTGAATATATACAGGGTTAGAAATTCCACCTAAAAAAGCATCATGCGAGTAGTGAGTATCAATAAATTCTAAAATACCTTTCATTAAAACAGTTTTGCCAGTGCCAATATTCCCCGTAAACAATGGGGCCTTTTGAAGGTAAATAGGGTTGCATGATCCAACTAACCAATAAAATATTTCAGAAAGCATCTTTTGATCTTCAGAAGTAAGACTCACTTTTTTATCATTCTGATCGAAGAATGCATCTTGCATAAATGACATTAGTTGTATTTTCAATTCTTTTACTCTACCTGCATCACTAAGATCAAATATCTTTCGTCTCCAATTTTTTCCGATAATATCTCTCATTGTTTCCATAATTTTTATTTTACACATTCAGGCATATCAATGGGAATAGAGTTTGGTTTTAAATATTCCCGTTGCTTATAAACCTTATTCATATCAATGGCTTTGGTTAAAGTACTTTTCCAATCCAATTCGTTTGATTTACTTTTTTTCTTATGCTTCCATCCGGCAGGAGTGGACCAGAAGTTTACATATGCTTTCTCTATGGATAGTTTTATATCTATGCTTGGATTCAATCGTTCTTGAATTTTCAAATAATCCTGGTCAACCAGTAATTTGTTATAAGTTTCATTTAATCCGGATAAGTATATTTCAAAATCATTTCTCCAATTCAGAGGAGTTTGTTCAATTGGTGATTTTGGTTTTTCTCCCACACCCTCTTTTCCAATAACTCTATTTATATTTTCATTTTCATTTTCATTTTCCATATGAGAGGTCATATGACCATTTATATGACCTGTTTTTTTAGTATATTGATTTTCTCCTTTAATATTATTCCTCCTAGATTCTGTAAAGGTTTTACGCCTATTTTGCTCTTCCTCTAATCTCTTATTAAAATATCTTCCATCACCATCAAGTATAAATTTGTCCTTTATGTTGACCCAAAGTTGTCCTACTGTTTGACCAATCATATGTTCGGTCATATGACCTCTATTAAATTGCATCATCAACAATTCTATGTAAGCACCTTTTTCTTCAAAAGTCATTCCCATAGTTCCTCCAATCCAATCGTTCGGGTAAAATAAAAATGCTGGGTCTTTCATTGATAATCAAATTTTTATACTATGTAGTTATGTAATAATCAAAATATTAAATGATAAAAAAGCCCGAATCAATCCCTTTTCAGAGTATCCGGCTCCTGGAGGCATTAGGCGTTTCATTATCTTTGATCGGTCATTACCGGATATAATCACAGATCAACTATAACACAAATATAACAATATGTTATTATAATGCAAACATTTAAATAATATTGTTATATTTTTGTTGTGATAAATACTAAAACAGCCTCAACTGTCGTACATATTGGTTAAATCTGTTTTCTTGTAAGTAAAAATATGACTGTCCAATTTCACAGGCAATAAATTCAACCTTTGCCTTATAAGCAGAAATTCTACTGGATCCACTACCTAAATGAGTGTCGATAACCTTCATTCCTTCAGTCGTAAAATCTCTAAAAATATTATCATATAAAGCAACTGGTTTTTGAGTTGGGTGTATTTTAGTTTCATGGTTTCCACCTCCAGTATTCGATATACGGTACATTTTTGCAGGTTTATCAAATGAAGTCCAAGCCATTTCCCATTGAGAAAAGTTATCCCAAGGCTGCATTTTATCCCAGCAAATTATACAGCGTGTAGCTGGTAAATCAAAGTAGTTTCCTCCCCAAATAATTTGGTTTTTAGAAATACGAAATAGTTCTTTAAAATATTCCGGAGTTGGTTTTTCGTAATCCCAATCACAATCCATAGTATTTAAAGCACGGTTCTTTAATTTACCTGAGCCTCCGTTTAATCTACCTTTTTTAAGTTTAACAGATGTGCTTTCTCCTGGGTATTTTCCCTTTTCTTTTCGGTTTGGGGCGGATCCCATTTGCATATTTGCTGCATTAATTCCATAAGGTGGGTCCACGATCGCTAAATCAAAATATTTGTCGGGATACTTAGACATAATAACCATGCAATCATCATTGAAAACAGAAGAAAAAGCACTACTGGTAACATTAGGTAACACGTCAACCATTTTATTTACTGTTTTCACCTGTAAATATCATCCGAGCCATGAAAGCTATGGATGCAGCCTGATCTTCTTCAATGTCCTCATACCCTTCAATGAATTCTTTTAACTCCAATTCAGCATCTGTTTCTTTGTAGTTTTCTCCTTTAAAGAATCTGGTCACTTCTTCATTTTCATCTTCGATAGTTATCCACTCCACATCTCCATCAATTTCAATTAATGGAACAAAGTCGTCTTTATCTGGAACCGGTATCATGGTAACTTTATTTATACCCTGTTTGAGTATTTCGGAATTCCATCCGCTTTTATCATTCCACCAATAGTGAATAATAGCCCCGCATGATGTTTTAATAATACCATCACCTTCATAGAATCCCATTTCATCGTTTATGCAACCTTCGAATTCTAAATTATCATCTGAGCAACCATAAATTTTTAACATAGTTTTTAAGTTTTAAGTTTCGAAATTTGTTTTATTTTAATTTAAACTCCCACATAAATCCTTTATGTGTTTTTTCATTATTTGTACAACAAGCTGATATTTTTTTATAATTAAATCCTTTTAACCTTGTAGCTTCTCTTGCATTTTGGAATTCACCAATAATTTTTCCATCTAGTGATTTTTGAATAATTGGTTTACTACAATTATGATTCGATCCAAATCTACCAGAACATGTAGGTTTTCGTTTTAGAACTTTAAAAGCATGGATATGATTATCGGAATATGAGACAATTTCTAAATTATTTATTTTGTTATTTTGCTTATTTCCGTCCTTATGGTTAATAGTCATCTTAAACCCAATATTTCCAATAAAAGCAGTACAAACTAATCTATGTACATAGTTAGTTTTACCAAATATATTTACAACTACGTATCCATTTTTAGCAATGCAAAGTTTTAATATCTTGCCTTTTTTAATATACGTACCTCCTGAGCCAGAATTATATATTAACATGTTTAAACTTTTTACATTGCCTAAATCAGATACCATATATGCATTTTTAGCTCCATCAATAAATTTCCACACTTCATTATCCATACTTATATTTTTTTTTGTTTAAGTGTATCTTTAATTAATTCTATGGTTTTAAGACTATATTGATTATTAGGTGTAAATTTTAATATTAACCAACCTAAAGAACTGGCTACATTAAATTTTTCCATATCATTTAAATAACCCTTACCTCTGGTATGCCTCCCATTTGTCCATATACCTCCGTCAATTTCAATAGCAATTTTAAATTCGAGTATAGCGTAATCAAATCTCCATTTTCGTGAAGAATGAAATTTAAACTCCTTTTCTACTTTAAAGCCAGTTTCCTGTTCAACCAGTTTACAGAACATCATAATTCATCTTGCTTAAAATTGGCTTATCGCAGATAACAGCCATGTTTAAATCTTTTTTATCGTATTTTCCGACAAACAATACAGCATCACATTCCAATATGTAATTAAATGTATCCAACCTGTTTTCGCCAGATTGCCTTTGTGGGTTTATGGGGATATAACCATTGGCACGAAGTCTATCTTCAATAACTTGAAAATTTTCGTAAGCTATATCCCCTATAATACATACCCTATACATACAAAATTGCAATGTCCGGGCAAAGAGTTCGAATTTGTTCCAATTCTGTTTCAATAATCTCTTCGCTTTGCTCGTGTATGAAGTCGTTTGCCTCTGGCGAAATAAGGGAACAGTTTAAATTAAACGGGTCGATGTAAACTTCCAATTCAATTGTGATAGGCTCACACCCTTTAAAAACAGGTATTTTAATCCTGAAATTATCCGGCAAATTAGATTCTACAAACTGTTTTTTACGATCCTCAGTATTACCTTTGTTATCATCCCGTTTTTCAATTTCCTTATTAACCTTCGCGGAAAAGTTTTTAAGTTCATGTACCAGATGATCCGAAACTGACCTACTTTCCAAAAATGAACGGTTCATTTTAATAAAGTCTGCCAGCTTGAAAGCATCCCAAGATTTTTCGGTATTAATACCAAACGCTAAATATTCTGGCGAAAGGCTTAATTTAGAAGTAATTTGAGTACGGTAAAAGTTTTTTTCGTCTACAAGAAGTTCGCTGGTAAATTTGTTTTTGTCCACTATAATCAGACAAACCTTTTCGTTTATTTCAGACTTTCTTTTTTCAAGCCATGAAATTATTGATCCGGGACCACCGATAACAATAATTTTTACCGGTTCTTTTAATGGCAATTCCTCCCCATCTACAAGGGTAATTTTAAGATTATCACCATTACCACCTACGTTGAAGTTTAATTTATTTTCCATATAATTTGATTTATTTCTGCAATATTGCATTGTTCCCTGGGTGGTTCCGATGGTTACACCTTACAAACAGGGAGGTTATAATTAGCTATTGGTACCAGTTTTATTTATCTCTTGAAAAATGTTTCTCTGGCGTTCCGATGGAAGCAACTTTCGTTGCATTAACTGAAGTCCTTCAGCATTGTAAATTGCATATTCACTTGTATCGAAATTGGTAAATGCAAAGCATTCTTCTTTAACCAATGTTCCCTTTTCGCGAAGTGCTTTGTAAAGGAATTTTAACCTGTCTTTTTTAGGTTTCATTTTTTCCTCAAATGATTTCTTCAATGCTGCCAACTCTTCTTTTAACTCGTTTAATTCGAGAGAGTAGTTTGTAAGCTCTTCCTTGTAGTCTACAATTTCGTCCTCATCGAAACTTCTCATATACTGATAATCCGGTAATAGTTTATCGGCATTATCTCTAATCATTTCAAGCCTTTTAGCTTGTGTTAATTCCTGAAAAATTACTTTGTCCATAATTGTTTTTATTTAAGTGAATTATTAAAAAGGATTAATACTGAAATCTATTTCCATATTCTTATCCGCAACTGTTACCAGCTTTCCAGTAGATTCTTCAATTTGTTTTTTAAAGTCTACAGCATTGCTATTAGCATCTGATAAATGAATAAGAACTATGTTTTGAACCTTGGATAAATCTGTTACTCTTAATGCTTCTTTAGCAGTCTGAATAGACATATGAGAACGAACGATTCGGTCACGAACAAATGGCACAATTTTTCCAGAAGACACATTATTATTTAATATATCAATGCAGTAATTAGCCTCAATCATAAAATGAGAAACTCCACTAAAAGAATACGGCGAATAAAATGTGTCCGTAAGAAATACTATCTTGCCTGACAAATCATGGTGTATTATGTAGCCGTAACATTCAACATCGTGTTTAACCCTAAAACATTTTATTTTAAATCCTCCAAGATAAAATGTCTCTTTATCTTCTATGGTTTTAGGTCTTTTTAAAGAGGTATACTTTAATTCTTCTGATGTTTTTGGCGACATATAGACATTAATACCAGCTTTCATAAAATCATTTACCTTTCCAGCGTGATCAAGATGGGAGTGCGTGACAATACAGCCTACTATTTTTGAAATGTTAAAACCAATAGCTTCTTTAACTTTATGCATAGATACTCCTGTCTCAATTATTAAGCATTCGTTTTCCGTATCTAATAGGTAGCAATTCCCTCTACTATTAGACCCCAATATTAATAATTGCATAATGTTGTTTTTTTTTATTTGGTGGAGTTGTTAAGGCATCTATTAATGGTAGTTTTTCTAATCTTCTTTTTAATGAAGTAGAACTAATACCTATTTTAGTTGCCCAATCTTTACGGCACATTGTAACGTTATTTAAGGTTAATTTTACTGTTCTTCTTGTATTTCTTAACTGGTCTAATTGTGTCGCCCATTTACAATTTAAGGGGGAGTAACCTTTATTGTTGTCGATTCGTTCTATGGTTAGATTTTCCTTATATCCATTTGATAAAGCCCAATTAATAAATAATTTTGCGTCTAGCCATTCGGAGTACATAGTAATTCCACGTTGGCCATAATGCTTATAATTATGATCATTCGCATTATAACATCTTTGTTTCATACTATGCCACACGTTATAAATTGAAGTATTGTGCATTCCATGCCTAGTTGACCTTATACTTGCCACTTCCTTCGTTAAACATCCGCAACTTTGGGTATTTCTTTTAAAAGCATCTATCCTAATATGCTTTTGTGTCCCACAGTCACACTTACACAAAAACCATCTTTTAGTTTTTACTTGTTCAACTTCCTTTAGTATAACCAGGCGACCATACCGATCGCCTGGTTTAATTTCTAGTTTATTTGGCATGTTATTCGAAGCCTGGGCCATCAAGTGTTGGTTGAACTGACTGTTGTGGCGGTGTTGAAGCTGGTGCATTTACTGGCTTAGCCTGAGTAGTATTTTCAGGTTTAGGATTAGTCTGTGCCTGTGAATTATTTGGCACATTTGTAGGTTTTACTAGTTCCGTTTTTTTAGTTTCAGCATTAGGTCCTAAATCCAAAGGTTCTTTATTGGCGTTGTCCTTAATCTCTTTATTAACCTTATCGGAAACATCTTCATGTGCAATATCAATAGTATGTTCAATATCCTCCATTTCTTCAGTGGTTTTCATACCCATAGATAATTCAGGAGCATACCCATTTGTCCAAAACGAGGCAGAACGATATATTAGCATTTGTCTATGCATTGTGACCCATTTAGAACCAGCCTTAGTATACCAACCTTCCTCTATTGCCATTTTAATACTAACGGGAGAAGATTCTAATACTACGTCACTTCCTTTAGCCGTAGTAAAGGCTACACATTCTATATTGTCAATATTTGTACCGTCAAATTCAACAATTTTAGCCTCTGTTTTATAATGACCTTTACCACCGTTTTCGCCATTTACCCATTTTTTATCATAAACAGTAGTTGGAATCTTACCAATTTTACCAAGATTAGTAAAACGATACTGCATAGAATTGTAACGGCCACAAGTATTAACAGTAGCAATAAGGAACTTACTACTCCAAGTAGGTTTTCCATAAATGACTACCATATTTTGCATAATCATTAATATACCGGCTCCAATCCTATTGGACATATCAATAGCAATCATGCAGTTTGCCATTGCTTTTGGCTCAGGATTTTTATCGCTGATTTTATACATGTCTGGGACTAAATCTGAATTTGCAAACATTTTGCAAACCCTCTGCATGTTGTTGAATTGTTCTGTATCAAAAAAATTGAATACAGGAACATTAGAATTTTGTTTTACTAAACTTTGTTTCATAATCACCTTTATTTTAGATTTATTTATAAATATTTATTATGCTACTCTGAGTTCAGGATCCATTGTCACTACTAATCGTACAAGTTGAGAATCCATAGGAATGAGTTGGTTTACACTTTCGGAGTTATCAGTGAAAACAGGGGCAGTTACATTGTAATGATTACAGAGTGTTTTTATAATATCCAATCCCCCATTGACTTTAGCTGCATTATTAAGGTCAGCCCAAGGAACACCATTTACTAACGTATCACAACATGGTTCTATACCTCCATTTATGTTTTTAGAGAACATTTTAAACTGGACGTATGAGAATAGGCTATTTACAGTTTCTTCAATCCGGTCAATTTTAGCCTTTTCAAAATCAAGAATAACAAACTCTTGTTTTTCAAGATCGGCCAATTGCTGGGAAAGTTTTTTATCTTCTTCGTTAAGTTCTGTAATTCTTCGTTGAGCCTTTTCATTAACATCTTTAAGTGCTAATTTAGCTTTATACAAGCTTATTGAATTAATTATACCAGACTTTATCTCTTGAAGCTCCCTTGTGTCCGTAGGGGTTGGTTTTGGCTTACTTTGAATCGCAACAATTTCATCATGTATTTCTTTTAAAACAGATGTTGGTATCGGTTCAGCAATTACAACAGTATCCTGTTCTAATTTAAGACTTAGTTTAGCACTTGTTAAATCCCGATATAGTGTAGTCATTAATACCGTCTTTTCGGCAAGCTCTTCTTTCATTATTTTAATGACATTTGCATAACCTTGGCCTTGCTTTGTCATTGATTCAAGCTTTTGAAGTTTATCTGTATTGAAATGGGCTTGCATTTCAGCCTTTCTTTCTTCAATATTTTCAGATTCAAATGCTCTATTGCAAGCTGGGCAGATAAATTCATCATCGGAGAATACTATTGCTTTTGCATTTTCTGTGTGCCAATCTGCCAAAAGTGTATTTTTCCGAACGGTATTGGTATCTATTTCTCTGGTTAAATACTCAATCCTTTCAGATGCCATTGAGTAATCGTTACCAAAATTCTTTACTTTATTTTCTAAAACAGATACCCTTGTTCTTTTATCGTTTTCTGCTTTTTGCACAGTTTGACTATGGTTAAACTCCAATTGTGACCGTTTTTGAATAAGTTCATTTATTTTTTTCTGGTCATTCAATTGTTCGTCAAGAATATTTTGAGGGATAATTGATTTATCAACTATAGCTCTATCTACATCCTTTAATTGTAGTTCAAGTCCTGAAATTTCAGCCGTTATCTGTTCATAATCCTGTTCGTCTATCATCCCCCTTTGAACTTCACTTATTCGGGTTGGAATTTTTTCAAGTTCCTCTTTAACAATTTTCTTCTTCGCTGAAATCTCACTTTTAAACTTTTCAAAAGTTTTGCCAGGTGTTATTAAAGCCACTAATTCCATAAAAGCTGGCTTTAATTGCGAGATTTCAAAATCTGTAACATTTCCAGCAATGCGCGATAATACTTCTCTCCTTTTGTCCCATTTCAATGAATTGAAGTAAAAAGGAGATGTTATAAGTTTGAATAAATCCTCGTCAATAATTTCGTTTATGGCTGCCTGATATTCACCGGCTTGGTACGGAGCATCATTTATAAAATATAATGTTTCATGTCCGGTAAACTCTGTGGTCTCAGAACCTTTTTTCTTGGTCCATTTTTCTTTATAAACCCTACGGAAAGTTGAAGGTACACCGTCAATTTTAAGCACACCAATAACTTCATGGTCAATCTTTGGGATATGAACATTATTTACATCAAGTGTTTTAATGTTGAAATCTTTACTACCAGTACTATCTTTCCCAAATAGCAACCACGTGAAAGCATCAAAAATTGTTGTTTTACCGAGACCGTTTGCTCCAAAAATACTTGTGAGCCAATTAAAAACTATTGTCAGTTCTTTAATACCTTTGAAATTTATGAGTGATAAACTTTCTAATTCTACATTTTTCATACAGATTAATTATTAAGAGATTTAAATTTTTTATGCTTAGGGCGTTCCGATGGAATCATTTTTAATCCTAAAAAAATAAGGATCATGCCTACAATTAAACAAATTGTTATAATTATCGACATTAGCAATAAATTTTATGTTTTCTAAACGATGCTTCCAACTCATTACGGTTTAAATAAATAGTTGAATTACTACCTTTTCCTTTTGATATGGAAACTTCACCTTTATGAGTGTCCATATATTTTTCATAACGAGTTGGTTTATTGTCAAAATATTGAGATATAGCATCTCTCCTTGTTATTAAAGGAGCATTAAACCCTAAGGCATCTGCCATTTCTTTAGCGGTTCTTTTTGCAGTTTCGTTAATTATAGATTCAATACTAGAGTCTATAAATTTGCTTTGTTCTTCAACTACTGAAGATTGTTTTTCTTCAATACCCAAATTCCTATTTATAATAGAAATTGCAGCCGCAATAACAGTTTCAATACTCTTATCACTACAGTTACTATACCCATTTAAAACCCTGGCAACATGGGTAGGACTTAGTCCTGTAATTTCAGCTACCTTAGCCTTATTCCGACCAAGTAATGTTCTAATCTCGTCTAAATTTGTAAGGGTTTGTTTTGTAGATGTCATAATATAATTTATATTTGGTTATGTTTATGTAAAAAACAACAATGCAAATATAACTAAATTTCGACATAATACAAACATTTTGTATTATAAATTACAAATAACTATAACAATTTAATACTGATTATTATGAAAGATAATGAACGAATGAATCTGTTGCTTTCTGAATTAAATGAAACAGCCAACAGTTTTGCAAAAACAATAGGGTTGCATCCTACCAATATCTACCATGTTCTGAATGGGAGGAATAAAATATCGGATAAACTGGCTACACTTATTATAAATAAGTACGACCAAATTAATCCAGATTGGTTGACTCATGGCAAAGGAGAGATATATAACAAAATTACAACTACTATTACACATGAGAATAAAACAATTTCGATGGCGCTGGGTGAATATGAATTTGGGGATATCTCAATTGAGCCCAATGGCGAAAAATTCATAATCCCCGGAATGAGTGAAGGATTTTTAATTAGGGTACGCGATGATTCAATGAGTCCTTTATATAATCCAGGAGATTTAGTAAGTGCCAGATTTGTTGAATTGACATCCCCTATTATCTGGGGTAAGAATTACATAGTACTTACAAGTAATATTGGAATCATCCGTAAATTATTACCTGGTAACGAAAATGAGATTAAAATGGTATCAATTAACAGTAATTACCCTGAATTAGTTATGGACAATAAGATTATTAAGAAGTTGGCAAAAATTAGTGGAGTGGTTCATTTAGAATAGTGTTTTGTAATTTGTCTATGACTTTTCTATTACATTCATCAATTATTTTTAATCTCTTTTCAATGTATACATGCGTTGTCTGGTTTGATGTCTCATCATGCCCAAGACAAACTGATATTAAACTTTCTGGTATTTCACAATCATTCCAAGCTATTGTAGCCCACGAATGACGAAACCAGTAACTAGTAATATCTTTGGCATTTGCAAACTTTAAATCTTTGCAAATGTCCTTTATATTATCGTTTAAAAACTTCATAAATTCATGGTGATCCTTATATTGATATGGTATTCTAAAGTACTTAGGTCTGTTAACCGTTCGCTCATTTAAATTATTATCGGCAAACCGAAGCAAATACTTATCTCCTTTAAACCTATTAATTATCTCCAGTGCTTCAGGTTCTATTTTTATTGAATAAGACCTATTATTTTTACTTTTTGTTTTGGCTCGTATATAATCCAATCTTCCATTATTAGGGGTCGTACTCCAAAACAGGTCAATAATATTGATCCCAATCAAATAAAAAATAAGCATTGCAATATCCCTGGATATAGCCAACCTCTCATTATCAGTTTCATAATTTTTAAAAGCCAGTACCTCTTGTAAGGTAAGGTTTCGCTTCTTGGTTGGGGAGCTTTTTATTTTGTATAGCTCAAATGGATTTTCAATTAGTTTTATTAGCTTCTGTTTTTTAGCAAGATAAAGTAAGTGCCTAATATTTCTCATGTGTATAGATATTGTATTTACTGCTAAAAACTTATCCTTTCCTTTCCTATCCTTTTTTGGGCGTTTTAAAAATTGCTCATACTCAATTAAAAACTGGTAGTTTATTTGGTTAAAATCCAAAATACGGACTCCTATAAAATCAGATACACTATTAACAGTAAATTCAAACAATTCTGCGGATGATTTTTTACCAGATAATTTTAAACTGGATATCTCTCGTTCAGAAAAACAGAAGAAATCTTCCCCGATCTCTGTAATATTTTTTAACACGCGTACCAATTGATTAATATCCATATGTTTTATCCGGTCTCCAATATTATCTATGGCAATATCTTCATATCCTTCAATAATACCTCTCAATTTTCGGCTTAATACCTTATAATTTGGGTGTTTTGTTTCAATTGTTCCTGATACGTTATCGAAAAACTTAGGATCAATATCATATTCGGTAGAAATATATCGAGTCGCACCAGCATGGGAAACGCGAATTTTTATATTACATTTACCATCATTTTTTACTTCTAATTCCCTGATCTGTGCTTTAAAGCTTGCCATATATTTACGCGTGTAATTCGCGTGTAAATGTATTTAAATATAATTAAAAGTAAAAAATATAAATAATACATGTTACTTATTATAACATATATAAATCTATTACTCAATAAAATATATTGATTATTAAAACATTATGTTTTATATATGTATGTTATTAAAACCTGCATGGGGTGCAAGTGGTCGGACGTTCGAGTCGTCTCACCCCGACACCAACAACAAAAAGGGTTTCAGTAAATATCACTGAAACCCTTTTTTTATGCATTAGCGTGTAATTAGCGTGTACTTTTTTTTAAGTAGGGAATTCTGAATATGCCCGCCGGGTAGGTTTAAGGTTAAAAAGATTACCCATGATACTATCTTTCTGGTCCACATAATTACTTTTATAGGATAGTTCCATATCCTTTAACCCAACCATACTGTACCATTCGCCCAAAACATAACAAATTAGGCAGTTTTTAATTTTGGATTCAATGAAATTGATAACGTTTATTTTATACTCAGGATCATAATCGATAACAAAAATAATCTTTTCCTTAGTATCGATCCAGTCTGGAAGATTTTCCCAAATTGTAGAACCCAATTCACTTACAGGAGTCAGATATGCTGATGTTGAAATGCATTTATAAATCTTATTATCATATTTAATAATATCATCAGGATGGTAAATAGTTGAAATATCAAATAAAGGTATTATTTCACCCACATCATGAAGATAACCTGGTGTTATGGCTTTACAGAAAGCTACAAATATAGAATATAGGTCAGTAGATGCGTTTTTACAGAATGTTGAGAATATACTTAGCTCATCATCTGTCATTGCATATTCATCAATTAACGAATCACCCGCTTTATTTTTTATACTTCTGGCTCTAATAGCGGTTATTTTTTTTACTTCCGAAAATATATCCTCTATAAGATATATGAACATAACCATATTGCCGGTTTGTGCCGGAACTGTTACAGTTGATTGTGTAGTCTGAATATTCGGATTAGGCTCTGCAAAAAACTCAATCAATCCCTGTTTTATCGATTCTATAGATTCAGTATATGTCATACTAAAATATTATTTTTAAGGTTAATAGAATTAATGCCCCGATAGTAATTTTTTTCATTTTACTATTTTCTTTTTTTGATTCTACTAATTTCTCAGAATAAAACGATTCAATGTATTTAATACTATCCTGTTTTTGTAACAACTGTTTTTCATAACCTTTTTCTTTTTCTGCCATAACAAATCTGGCAGAATCATAATAAGAAATGATATAGTTTAAGTTAACCAAGTCAGTATATATAATTTCTGCAGCAATAGAATCGATAATCATTTCATTTTTGCCCACTGAAATAACCTGCGAGTTTGCGGAATGATTCTGGAATATAAGTACTACTATCATTAATAGTAGAATCCGTAACAATTGCAATTTCATATTTTTTATGTTTTAATTGGAATTTTAATGAATCGATAATTACATAACAGTTTTCCAGTTTATTCTGTAAAGATTGAATAACCGGTTTGTAGTTTACAGTATCTCTAATAATTATTTGCGGTTTAGAGATAATGTTGGCCTTTTTACTACCAAGGTAATAACTGAATACTACCAGCGCGGAAATAATTAAAATAAGTGTAATAATTGTCAGTTTTTTCATGGATATAGTTTTCTAATAAGAATAGGATTAGGACAATGTTTTTCGTCTTCCGGGTCAGTTGGTTTAGTTCTTAACCCTAAATGGGCATGTACGGCTTTAGACAAGCCAGTACTACCCATTATTCCTAAATATGTACCTTCTTCAATATTTTGCATTGGTTTTAATCCGGGATTTAATTCTTTCATGTGGGCTAAAACCAAAAACAACCCTTTATATTCGCCTTCTGTTATTTTAATCCAAACTCTATTACCGAATGTGTTTGAAAATCCAAAAACGTACAATAAACCTTTTAAAGGGGACACTATTCCAGGATGTGTATTTTCTTTAGATGGGCCAATATCAATACCGGCATGAAAAGTATACTTAATCCCTCCTATCGTAATATTTCTTGGACCATACTCACTTGAAATATGTCCATCACTTACTGGTCGTATCATACTTTAAGTATTAAAATGATTAAACTAACACAAAGAGACAGTAGTACAGAAATAGTAATTGATACTGCCCAAGATGGTCTACCGATAAGTTTATCCTTTATTTCTTTAATATCAGCAGCCATTTGGCAATTTATTTTTTCTTGCTGTTCTACTTTTGTTTCCAGAACTATAATTTTTTCACTGTCTGTCATTGTATAAGGCCTTTAAAGGTTACAAAATATTGTATGTAATTATTTTTTTATAAAATAGGTCGGGCTAATTTTCTTTAATCTATCTATCCAATAATCAATTGTCAATCCAACAACCAAACAGAAAAAATATGAAAATCCAATATTGACTATATCACCTATAAAGCGCAATAAAATGAATACTGAAATCATAACTGCAACAAAAGATAATAGCTTAGGTATTAAATTATGGTTAACCCAATATGTCCCATTGAATTTATCCGGTGTATTTTTACTATTTTTAACTCCTTCGATTGTTTTCCAAATCCATTTTAATATAAGAGCTAAAAAGACGAAAATAAAACCAACTATGTAATTGACAATTGTCAAGACTCCGAGTAAATCTGATAAAATTTCTGTTTTCATAATTTTAAGTATTAAGTGAATAATTTATATTGAGTTATTATTTTGTTAAGTCAATGTAATTTATAGAGTAAGGAGCTAGATTTCCTGTTAATTTGCCAGCAGAATAATTAACTATAAGTGTTGAGACAACCGTAGCTTCATTAGGAATTATCCTCCACGCATCAAGCTCGTCTGTTATTTGTTTTCCTACTATAGTAGAAGGGATAAAATTAGAAAGTGAGATTGAAAACGGTGTACTGGTTGACGTTCCGTTAACTATTATAATTCCCATTTTTGTTTTAGTGGAATTTGTAGTAATAATTGTTGGAGTTCGAGGCCCTGTTACTCCAACCCTCAGCGCACCGGTTCCTTCATCCACGTGCCGATTAACAGTATCGGTCACTGAAGGCGAATAACCTGTAAAGTTTACAACGTTAGCATAACTATGCCTCTGGAAATAATATTTCATCCAGTAAGTTGCGTTTTGCTTGCCATCCCCTAATAAATATGTCCCATAGGTATTTACATACCCGGATGGAATTAGCGCATTTGCGCTTGTGCTATTATAGTTCCATGAATTGGAACCTCTCTCATACCCATCGCGGGTGTTATAGATCATTCGGACTGCCATATGGCTAGCCCCAACAATGTTGGTAATGCGTAAATCAGATTCACCTGTTGTTGAATCTGCCCAACAATAGATACGGTATTCCGTATCGAACTGATACGGAGTACGAGCATTAATTACATTGATAGAATCATTAAGTTTGGCACTGTATGAAATTGTCCTATAATTTTCCGATAAAATTCCGGCAGGATATGACATGTTCTGCCAATAAACCCACGCATACCAATGAGGCGAGACCCAATCGTAATGATTGGCAGCTTTTCTAAGTACGCTTGTTGCACTAAATGATTTCCGCATTGGCGAAATGCCAACTAGAAATGTAGTGTCGATAGATTTGATTAAAGTATACTTCTGACGTACATAACGTGCGTACGTAGAATCTGTCGAATATACCCCCCAACAGTAGAAGGGTTCGTTGGCTATCTCAATTTTTCGAAATTGATAGCCTTTTTGTTTAATATAATTAATGGCATTGGTGTATATAGAGTCGGGTAATTCTCTATCACCAAGAGAATATTCAGGCTTAATTTTTTCTAAGCAAAGAACGAAGTTCGATTCCGGAATATTTAAACTGTCACAGGCGACATGCGCCTGGTCAATCTTCTTTCGATAACTTCCAGCTATTAGCGGATTATACACTTGATATAATCGTGATCCTGACATATTAAGGTTTTGCCCTAACACTTTATTAACTGCGGCAAACTGAAATGTATCGTTCGTGTAATTAAATATAGAACGACTATCGTTTTGTCCGCTAATCGACAGCGAGTAAATGCTTGTGCCAAGGTTTTCGTTAGAGGCTTTATGAGTAATGTTATTAACATTAGCAGTTATCAACAAGGAATCACCACTTAATGTAAAGATGTGGTTGATATTAACAGGTGGAGATGGGAAAGCAAATTGAGCCGGTGGTGCCGGGTATTTGTTTTCTCTTATATGAAGAATACTTCTTTTAGCAATAAATTTTGCTTTAATAGTGTCTAAATCGGCACTACTAACAGCTATTGAGTAGAAAGATAATAAAAAGATTATTATTGTTTTCATATTAAAATTTATAATTAATTACCCGGATTAGGTTCGTATTTAATATCCCCAAACAGTGTATTAAAATATCCAGAAGTTTCTTGCCTTCCTGTCATTTTAATAACATTGGTTGTAGTAAAATCTACTGATGTAACTAGTAAGTAATTTGAAGCATTAGTGATAGTTCCTTTTGGTGTTGTAAATACGCCTACCGTTGTAGAAGATAATCTTTTATAAGTAGTTTCCATTAATCCATATCCACTAAAAGAAATACTACTAGTAGAATTTATACCAGTTGATCCAAAATATGATTTAATCTGACCTGCACTTGCTCCGGTATTAGTAAAATCAAAATAAGTAGTAAATACAAGTTTATCCCCATCTGTAGACAGAACATTAGCCGGTATAGTATATGTATATAAATCAGTTTCAACAGTAGTAGATGTATTGACTTGGGTATTGAAGACTTTTAATATGCCCGGTACTCTTACAAAGGTAGAGGAGGTACCGGCGGTATAATCTATTTTACCGGAAGTTTTTATATTTCCATATGTAGTAAGTGATCCTCCTATTTTAACATTAGCGGCAAAATGTAAACGTTGCTTTAAAGTATCACTGTCCTGATAGCCATATACAATTGATTTAGTTGTATCTCCTAATCCATTTGTTCTATCTAAAGAATTTATTATCAATAACCCATTTAGGGATGATAGTAAGTAATTACCTGCATAATATCCTATAGCTATGTTATTTGATCCACTTGTTATATTTTGTATTGCATTATATCCAAGTGCTGTGTTATAATTACCAGTCGTATTGTCATATAAAGAATTCGGCCCTATTGCTAGGTTACCAGTACCATTATTGGTATATAAGGAATTGTAACCAAGTGCCGTATTGTAATTTCCAGTTGTATTTGTATTTAAAGAAAATGATCCTACTGATGTATTTTGATTGCCATTATTATTATATAATGAAAATTTCCCAAGGGCTGTATTGTAACCACCAGTCCTGTTATACGTTAATGAATAAGACCCAACTGCTGTGTTATGTGTCCCGGTCGATATTCGATTTAAGGCGCTATCTCCAACTGCTGTATTAGAAAGATTAGGTTGACCAATCGCTCCTTTATCTGTAATGTATAAAACTTTTACTCCATTTTTAAACACATGAAAAGTTCCATCTTTTCTAAAAACAGAAGAATCCGACCCGTTAACATATGTAATACCGCTCCCATTTGCTATCCATTGCCCCGTACCACTTATATCAGATAATCTTGCCAATGTTCCAGACCCTGAAGGAAGTCTAAAGGTATCGGTTGCAGCAACACTTTGTGGTATTATTGTGGCATAACCACTAGTTGCACCCCAAAGATTAATAGTTCTGGAATTCATATACCTTACCCAAAAATCCCCGTTTAACTTTAAATAATTATTGGCACTGTTGGTCGGAAAACCAGTGCCAATATAAAAGTTTAATCCGTTTGCACTTGCTCCCGGTGTCATAGTATATGTACCTGAGCTAAAAGTACTGGCATTAAATAATAAGTTTACAAAACTAGTAGCGGGTTGAACCCCGTTTGCATATAGTCGAGTTGCTTTTAAATATCCATTTGCATTAATTGTAGCTGTTAGTGTCGGCACACTATTACTATTGTCAAACGAAGGAAAAGATTGTTGAGTAGTGTAAAGACCTAACGTTGAATCACCTTTATTTTCTAATAACCCAGATTTAAGAGTAAAAGGAATTCCAGCTCCCCACCTTGTCGTATCTTCAGCACTTATACTCTGTGCTAAAAGAGTTCTATTATTTAAAGCTGCGATTGAGTCTCGTAATGCTTTTTTAGTGGCTGACGTATCGGTTAAAGTTCGATGAAGTCCAGTTGTTAATATATCTCCATTCTTTAAAATGGCCACATAATTACCAAAAGTTCCTTCAGCTTTAAAAAGGGTATCTTTATCCCCTTTTATATATCCAGGCATTAGCGAACTACCTGCAATAAAGTAATTAGTCGTACTTCCGAGTAAGGCAACTCTGGCCGATGTTGAATCGGCTAAAAACTTTTCAGAAATTATGGTACCATCAGGACCAACTTCAAAAACTTTTACACCTCCTTGTCGTTTAATAATACTGTCTTTTGTAATGATAGTTTTATCTGTATCAACCCCTACGTCTAATGTGACAAAGGAAGAGTCGGAAGGTGATACACTATTATTCATATCTTCCCTAATTCTTGCGAGCGAATCGTTTACGACTGTTTTACGGGCTAATGCAGAAGTATCAGATGTTTGTAAATAATTTAAAGGGTCGTAACTTATAACCCCTAGTCCTTCCGACTTTACAAAACCTATTCCTCCATCGAGCTTATTTTGTTTTAAAGACACTGAGTGAGGCGTTGAATATAAAACTCCCGAATCGCTTTCTAAAATAAAAGAATTTAAAGGGAATGGTACACCTTCGTTAATAGAAGGGTCTATAATATATATTTTACCTGCATCGTAAGCAAATCCTGAAACCCTGGTAGGGTCTAAAAATAACGATCCACCTGTATTTAATCTTACGTCCCCGGACAAGTTTACTTCTCCGAATAAACTTGCAATTGTATCGGTTTCTACGTATCCAGTTCTTACCTTTTTTTTAAATTCAAATGCATCTTTTGTAGTGGTAAACCGGACTACGTCACCATTAAATGTAATTTTAACGGAGTCTACATTTCCTACAGAAGTTTGATAATACATCCATATTGGACCATAAGTTGTATGTTGCCTTTGCCCGTAAGTAAGTGAGCAAATAAATAAAAAGAGTATTGTTAGTTTTTTCATGACCATATTTCTATTTTAAATTCAAAATCACAATCATTAGGGGTATGATCGTCAGAGCATGTTACTTTAAAATTATTAGTTGTTCTTATTATTGATTTTACACTAAATTGAGGGCTAACCATTGTACTATATGCAGTAACAAAATACTTTAATTCCCCTCCCCAATAATGAGTAATTGTATAAACACCCATACTATTCCTTACAGCCGTTACAGATATTTCTGCTGGATTATATAGTATAGTTAAATCTCCTGTTATTCCATTTATTGAACCTACAAATCTTGCCCCAAAATAATAGCCTTTAGCCTGATAATCTGAATCATGTCTATGGGTTGCAGGAGCATATACACCCGTATGATTATGTGCTAATTTAGAGTATACTTGATGGTGGTTATGATTTTCTGAAGCGTATAAATTATCATGAACATGATTAGTTAACGAATATCTATCATCATGTATATGGCCCGAAAGTGAATATGTTGGATCCGGATAAAGTCCTATTGATTGGTTATTCCAAAAAACAAGCACATACCGATAAACTAAACCTTCTTCTATTGGGCTTCCAAAATCTGCAATAACTTGGTCTATTCCTTCAGTTTTCCAAGGTACATCAAGTTTATTTCCCAAATTATCCCAAATGATAAGGTTAACATTTTCTGTTTTTAAATAATGGTCGATTATAAGTTTATTATCTGCGAGATTGGCATTTGTGAAACTCTCAGGTATTGCTGTTGAAAGATATGTTCCAAGTTCTGATTTAACACGAAGGTTATTATTTTCGTCAATTTCCAGTGTATTTGGATCAAATTTTAAGGCTAATTTATCATTTACATTTATAAAAAATGGATATTCAATTCCTGCTTTTTCAATGTAATTACCGAGTAATATATGAATGTTTATAATAGCTGCATTTATTTCTTCAAGAGATTCAGGATTTACATCAGCCATTAATGGTTTAACTCCTGTAGGTGATAAATAATACCATTTATCATCCGTTAAATTATAGGCAATTTGCCCAAATATAATATGTTTAGAAAAGTCGAATTCAATGTCAATAGGGTTATATGCTGTCGATTCTGGTAAAATACCGGCTCCCGTAAGAACTAAATTCTTTACTATAGCACGAACTTCACCTTCTCCTATTGTATGTTCAGGGTTAGCGGTTATATATCTTATTTTAGATAATGCCTCATTTGCATCTGCAATTAACCTTTCATCTTCGTGTGCCTGTAAATATTTAATAAAACTTCTAAAAACTGTATGCGGTAGTAATTCATCACCTTTTAAACCTGCCATGTACATCCGCTCAAACTCAGTTACAGATGTTCCATATTTTTCTACATCGAGCTTGCGTTCGGTAATTTTTTGGTTTATAATCAGATTAACCAAAATTTCTATCCTGGACAATAGTTCTTCTGTAGTCATTTCTATATTATTAAATTTAAAGCAAATGAGGTAAGGGCCTTTTCACTTAAGTCTTTCTTTTCAATAGCTTGAAAAACTTCAGAAGCAACCAGGTATGATAATGCAGGAATAAGGATATCCGGTATTTCCTCCGGAGTCTTTTTTGCAACATAGGTTAATTCCGGTGATTGGGATTGTTCTCCTGAGGTTACAGTATAACACTCTAAAACTTTATAACCTGCAGCTTGTTTTAAAACTACAACAGGCTTGGAATTTCCTCCCCGTGTGTATTCATTTTTTTGTAATATGTATCGTGGGTCTTCAATTGTTATTGTAGACATAACTGGACGTTTCCAACTTTTAAATTGTATTACTCCAATTCGAATAAAATTAGCAGTTAACCGTATTGTAAGAACACCATCAATTAATCCTAATATGTCAGATTCTGGAATTGTAGTTAATGGTAATGTATGATAAGGAGCAGACCGTAACAATCTATCGCAGCAATCAGGAAGGAATTGATCTATGTACCCTTTTATTGGGTTTAACAATTCATTTCCTGTTGATATAACTAACCCCATATTAAATGGGGTTAGTTCGTCAAGTTTGGCTAATATAGATGATATGATTAGTTCCCTGATCATATTATCTTACGAATTTAATACCATTTGCGGCTGCGGTTTCGTCAATGGCCTTCCATGTTGTTAATGTACTTGGGGTAATTTTATCCTGGAACGTTTCTATAAGATATGCTTTAGCAGCCTGTACTGTAATAAATCCTCCAACCGGAGTTAAATCATCAAGATTAATCTGAGGATTTAAATCAGAAGCTTTTACTTTACTTTCCGATTTTTCTTCAAGGGTAGCTACTAATTTATAATTGTGGTTAAAACTTGAATTTGATTCGAGAGCCTCAATAATATCCGGGTCGTTAGTAGAGAACTTGCCTTTAATACCAAGTTCAATATTGTGACCTGAAAAATTGATAGTTACATTTGTTTTATCCTCTTTTGGGATATTAATTGTCATTGCGCATGACGTGATTGCCTGATATGTTTTTCTAATCATAATAGTTATTATTAAGAGATTTAAATAATCAATGAGGTAGAATAAACTACCTCATTGATATTAAATTATGCCTGAATAAGCATATGAGTTTCGAGATATTTAGCTACCAAGCAGGAAGTTTCTGTAATAACTTTTGCTTTAACATTACGCTGGCCAGATTCTTTGAGGTTTAATTCATCGGAACCAAGAGCTTTGAAGACTCTCTTTTGAAGGTTATTTACATCCAATGCGAGAGCTGAATTTTCCCAAACCTCTCCCCACATATTAAATAACTGGTGATGCAAAATAAGTAATTCACCAAAGTTAGTTGTAAGCTTTTTGAAAGTGATACCAAATTTAACTTCAGTAGCACCTGCATCCAATTGTTTTGTTATACCTTCATCAATTAATGATAATTTAGCGAGGAAGTTATTACCGGCAAACAGAATACGTTTTTCACTACCACAGTTACCTGTAAACAATTTTTTCATCATGTCTACATATAAAGTCTTGGTCAAAGTCTTAGTAAAATCAGTTCGGTTGGCACCATAATAATAAGAGTTTGCGGCTGCAATATCCCGGATAATACCTTGTGTAAAATATTTTTCCTCATTATCTATAGGGTCAATAAATTTTCCCTTAAAACCATGAAGGAAACTATTTTCCATAGTCATTTTCATGTCATAGATATTCTGCTCATCGTAATCGGTAAAACCAATTTCAACTTCTTTATTATGTATTGCAGCATATGTAGATTCCTCAACCTGTGCAAAAAACAATTGTGTAAATTGAGTTGCTTTAACAGGTACAAGACCGAAAGGAGATGTTTGCATATCTTTTTCAGATTGTGCCTTACCACCTCTAATAAGTATATCTCCAACTGCAAGGGCAGGAATAACTGTATAGCCAACATTTCCACCGGTACCGGCAGTAACACCGTTAAGAGCAAATACTTTTGGTTTATTATCTACTATATCGCAAATAGCTAATTGGAGATAACCTCCATCACTTGTATTAACTCCGTTTACGGACATTACCGTGATAGTATCATCTTTACTCCACATCTTTGGATTATCTACTTCGATTACGTCAATACATGCTGTAGCTGCAGAAGCATCAGCAGTTTTAGCTCTGATTGTTTTAACTGCATCTTTAATTGGCTTATATCCAACTTTGTAATATTGAGTTTCAAATGCTTTTATCGGAACTGCCTTAGCTTCACGCATTATAGTATCGAGTGGAGTTAAAGAAGGACGAATTTTTAGAATCTCTTTCTCAATATCTGGTCTTAATAATTCCGTAGATTCTAAAGTTGTATTTTGGGTATCTACAGCTTCACCGGTAATAAGTCCAGGAGTTGCCATTGATATTACCGTACCTGTAGCACTGGTAATAAACATTAAGGAGAAAACCGCAAAAAACACCAGCCCAAAGACGGCGAATATTGCGATTTTTGCGATTTTTACTTGTCTGTTTTTCATTGATATATTTAATTTAATGGTTAATATTTACAATATTTTTCTGTCTGCTATTCTATCTCCAATTTGTCCGATATAGGATTTTTCTTTAATTGGAGTTTGTTTAGCATCAGTGGAAGCTGTTAAGGATGGCATTCCATCTCCTTTTTCAACTTTTTCTTTTTTGACTTTTATTTGTGCGTTTTTACCTTTTATTTCGCCCATCTGAATACCTTCAGCAACATCTTCATCATGTTTCCAGCCTTTTTTAAGGGCTTCTAATGCTACTTTAGAAATTTTACCGGAATATATTTCGTTCAACATATTATTGCACCAATCCACAAACTCTTGTGCCTGTGATTCATTTAAACCACAATCGGTTTTAAATTCTTCCCATTCTTTTTCAGAGAACTCGTGATTAGCGTTTAAATCTGACCTAAACTTTTCATCGTTTGCACGGCTAGTTTCGCGTTCCTTAACATTAGCTGCCCATGCTTCATGGTCTTCATCTCCCTCTTGCGGGGTAAGATCTTCCTGGCTATAATATTTTGCAATTGCAGCCCTTGGTTTAGCTCCCATGATTATATCACCTACACATGCTCTAAATTCTGGATATGCTTCGAATATTTCAACGAGTTTTTTGGTTACATCCTGAGATTTAGAGTATTTACCTTCTAATTCAGAATTACTAGCCATTAAAGCATCTACAATAGCATCATCCCCGTCAAATTCTTGATCCGGGAATCTTTCTTTTGCAATTGATTGTAATTTAGATAATTGTGTTTCTGGTGCGGTAATCTCTGTTTCGGAATCTGCTACTGTTTCAACAGAAGTTTCTTCAGTATCTAAATCCTTTTTTTCAGTTATTGTGTCCATTCTATTGAGAATTGGTTACGATTAATTTTGAATGAACCAAAAATATATAACTATGTTATAATTTAGTATACATTTTGTCGCATTATTTATACATTTTGTCGATATTTTTTGTTTTCTTTACACAAAAATTCAACAATGGATAAAAAATTATTATCACACCAACGACATATGCAATGGCTTGTATATTACAATACTGTTGTTGAAAAATACAGAAAGTTATATCCTGAAATATTTCATAAATTAAGTAATACTATTTTCTATGAAGAAGTTGCGGATCATTTCGGATATGAAACAGGTACAGTATATAGGGTTATTAGAAAATTAATTAAAAATTCAAATACTAAATAATGTCAACAAATATTCGACATATTTTAGAGGAAAACCAGCTTAGACTGGCTGAACTTAATGCACCGTATGATCCAATTACGGGTATGGGTTCACCTATTGAGCGGGAGAAAGTACCAATAGATGAAAAAACAGATTGGTACTTACCTTTAGAAATGTCGAAAGAGCCTATCGTAATTGCTATTAAAGAATATGGCAGTTTATCAAGATTGGCTTCTATTTTAGATGTATCACTCGAAGAATTACAGGATGATCTTATAAAAGTTAGGTTTAAGTATGATTTTGAATTCTGGGCTTATGTGTGCCATCCTATACAGGATGCTGAAACAGGAGAGGTAAATAAGTTTAAGCTACGAAAGGCACAACGTAAAGTTTGGAAGGAAATACACAACCAAATTATATTAGAAGATCCAATTCGTGTAATTGTTGGTAAAGCTCGACAATGGGGTGGAAGTACTTTTGCTAATGCCCTTCACAGATGGATACAAATTGAGGTTAAAGAGAACTGGCATTCGGCTATATGTTCAGATGTTGAAGACCAGGCAAAGAATATTCGGGGAATGTCCGACTTAATGTATACAAATTACCCTTATGGTAAATTTACATTAAAGCCTTACCAAGGTTCATCGAAAAATAAGATGGTAATGGAACGGGGTTGTATTGTCGGTGTTGGGTCTATGGAAAAACCTGACAACCTTAGATCGTACAATTTCAAGATGTTGCACCTCACTGAAGTTGGAATTTGGAAGAAAACAGCCGGAAAGAGTCCGCAAGATTTAGCCCAATCCCTCCGTTCACAAGTTAAGAAAGTACCTTGGTCCGTTATCATTCTTGAATCAACGGCCAAGGGTGTAGGTAATTTCTTTCACGAAGAATGGAAACGGGCTATTAGTAAACAAAGCGGGTACGCTCCAATATTTGTGCCTTGGTGGGAGATTGAAATGTATCAACGTCCGCTTAAAGATCCTATTTCATTTTTCGAGAGTCTTAAAAATAACCCGGATGAATATGGTATGCTCCTTTGGGAATTGGGGGCTACACTTGAAGGTATAAACTGGTACTTCAACATGAAGGAATCGGAAAATTACGATACCTGGAGAATGATGTCCGAATTTCCTTCAACCTGGCAAGAGATGTTTCAATCTTCTGGTCGTAGGGCATTCGCACCTGCATATGTTCAACGAGCCCGTAAGGTAAATTTACTACCATTGTTCATTGGAGATATTCGGGCTGATGGTATAGATGGAAAATCAGCACTGCAAAACATAGAATTTCAGCTTGAATCAAGAGGTGATTTTTGGGTATGGGCATTGCCAGATAAAACCCGGAAGGTATCGAATAGGTATTGTGTTTCTGTAGATATTGGAGGTCGCTCTGTTGGTGCTGACTATTCTGTTATTCGGGTATTCGACCGTATTGAAATGATGAATATGGGTGTGCCTGAAGCAATCGCAACATGGCGGGGCCATCTCGATCAGGATTTAGTATGCTGGAAAGCTGCCCAAATAGCCAAGTTCTACAACAATGCTCTGCTTATCCCAGAATCAAACTCTATAGCCGAAGAAACTACCGATTCAGAAGGCGATCAATTAATGTTAATCCTCGATCAGATTGTGAAATATTATGACAACATATATTGTCGTACCAATCCAGAAAAGATAAGACAAGGGCTTCCGGCTATGTATGGGTTTATGACAAGTAGAAAAACCAAGCCTTCAATAATTTCAATTCTTAATAAATCATTAAGGACGTTCGGGTACTATGAGTATGATGGTAGGGCGTGTGACGAATTTGACGAATATGAGATTAAACCAAATGGAACATACGGTAATGTAGATGGTAAAGATAAACATGATGATTTAGTGATGTCAACAGCAATAGGGCTTTGGTGCTGTTTATCCTATATGGATGCACCGGCCATGATAGTAGAAAGTACTCACGGGAGTAGGTCAAAAATTGTAAGCGAAGCTAGTTTTTAATTATATGGAACGAAACACGAAGGATAAAATCCTAGACTTTATGACCGAGATATTTGAGACCTCTGGTTGGCCTTTTGTATCTGTTTCGGTTATAACTAACCATATTGGCCATTACCCTAAAAAAGAGTTAAATGAGCTTTTCTATGAGGGTAAAATTACTGTACACGATTCAATAAAAGGAAAGATTGTAAAACTAATTAGGGAGGATTCCAATGTATAGATTAAGTGTTTATGAAAACAAACTGTCATTCAAGTACTGTATCGGACGGGAAACATATAGATATAAATGGATAGCTCAGTTACTTGGATTTTTAATGAGTATGGAAATTAATAGTAGGTATGAAATTACCGGAGTATATGCAACTACTGAAATTGAAAAGATATGAATAATACAGATAAATGGTTGAAGGATAAACCTGAAAAACGTAATTATCCAATATTCTATCCTATACTAAAAAGGCATGAAAATAGAGGTATTACACGTGCTATTAATGGAAGGATACCAATAAATAAGTCTGAGGTAAAAGAAACAAAACATGCATTAAAAATATTTTTTGTAAGTCTTAAATCAAATAGCTCAGAAGCTATAAAGTTTTATAAAAAAAATTACATAATAGTATAAAGCTATGAATATTCTAACTCTAAAAAATAAACATGTATGGTTCAAGTGCGGAGTCCTTAAAAGTAGGCATGGTAAAGTTATAGACGGTCTTTATGATGGATTACTCCTAATCATGGAAGATGATACGAAAAGAGTATTTGTTGCTTCACCAGAGGATATAGTTGATTTTACAAAAATTAGAGATATTGAATTTAAGTCTTTGCCTTCTTTGCCTATATTCCTAGAATTAAGTGAAAATAAAGATAAATATTATTATAAATCTAATAATGACTGATACTACCAAGCCACAACACTACTATCCCTTAAACGATAGTATAGTACACTTTACCTCTGCGGTCTGTCAATGCAGACCATCAAAGGTTGAAGTTAATGGAGTTACTATTTTTATACACAACCGGTTTAACACCTTGGAATACGTTAAAAGGTATGAACAAACAATAATGGGGAGAAACTAAAATGAAGAAAATAACAAAAGTAACAGGTGTAATTACGCCTACTATGGATGTATTTGTAAGATGGATCAAAAATGAAAAAATAGGAAGTGTACCATACAACGGACAATTTAGAGTAATGCATTTAAATAATGAATTATTTGTAGGAATAAGCCAAATATCACATGTATGTAGCTATAGTTTTGATGAAATTATAGAACTACATGGAAGTGCAACTATTAAAAATTATACTGATTTAATTGAATGTGCAAAATTTAATAAAAAAAAGCGAGGTAAAAATGAGTAAGGCGAAAATAACTATCGAAGTAAAGGATGATAATTCGGTAAAATTGGAAACGAAAGGAGACGTTGATACAATGCTTAATGGACTCGTAACTATTTTAATGGAAGATGAAAAGTTCAATGCTCTTGTTTCAACAGCTTACAGTTGTGTGATGCAGATTAAACAGGCACAAACACCACCAGTTAAAAAAATAATAATAGCCCACAAATGAAAAACTCAACTAAGGTAAAGATCATAAATCTTGTTAAGAAGGTTTTGAAATTCAAAGAACCTGAAATTTTATACATTGATTATAGCGAACGTTTTACTTTATATAAAAAACTCCATAATCATCCATCATTAACACGGGCTCATTTATATAGTAGGCTGCTTGAAAAATTAAAACAATCTGGAGCTATAGAGATTATTGAACAAAAAGACCCATTTTCTTATAATTCATTATTCATTATGAGAATTAAAGTTTTAAAACCATGAAAAACTGCCCATTCTGTGGATCATTCAACACAAAAGTAGCTGCCGAAGCATCTTCAGAAAAAGGAAAACACCATGTTGTTTTTGTGGAATGCCTGGAAGAAAACTGCAAAGCAAGAGGCCCTATTGCATCCGGTACGGGTGAGTTTGTTTCAAACGATGAAACTGCATTAGCTTTTAATAAATGGAATAAAAGATTTTAATTATGGAAACCGAAGTAAAAAATACAATTAAAGAGTACGCAAAACTTGGCCGTGAGATAAAGATAAGTCCAAAAACACTTGTATCCATAAATAATCCAGGATATAAAAAAGAGTATTTTACCCATACTGTTGAAGTTATAATTGGTATTGGTAAAAATAATACAGCCTCTATATTAATGGATATAGATACATGGGAAGCGTTAAAAAATGGGGATGAAATTTTGACAACAAAAATTAAAGATTTTAAGGGAAGAGTTAATTAAACAATTAATACAACAATAACAATGAACGTAATAGAACAAGCATTCACGGAGATTTTTCAGAGTTACAAACTCATTTTTAAGCCTATCATTAAAAGGTGGAGAATAAAAAATGCTATCAATGCAGCAAATGCATTATTCATAGAAAAAAACAAACAGTACTTTGTTCTTAACCATCCTGAGCATGATTGCGAAGTAATATCCAAGGCTGAAATAGATAGGAGACTTTTAATTCTTAAAAAGAAGGATAAAAAATGGAGGTATACAACAATCCAAGATGTAATGAAAGATTGTATTTACCATACTCCTTCAAAAATATACTCCGGGAACCTTAATGCATTCGGAATGCCGGTTAAAGGTTCTAAACCATTACCAGAACCTCGTATTGTTCCATCACGAGTCAAACGGACTAAAATTTTAAAGAAGTGATAGAGCATGGTATAGTAAGGAGCGAACAGGATAAAAACACTTTGATAAGTGTAATCAAACAACGAAAATTACCTTTCAAAGTAGTTACCCAAGATGTATATCCGGTTCGCTCCCTCGATCAAAATGCTTACTACTGGTTTATCATTACAATCATTGCTTACTGTATCGGTGAGGATTATTTAAGTGTTCATAAAGACTATGCAAATAAATTCCTTTACGGGTACTGGCCAAACAAAAAAAGTAAATGGTCAATGAGGGTAAGGTCAACAACAGAGCTTAATACCGTAGAAATGGCAGATTATACAAATAGAGTGCGTATAGATGCAGTACAAATGGGGATAAATACCCCTAATCCTAATGAAATAATAACAGACGAAGAAACCTAATTTAAAATTTAAGAAATAATGAGTAGTATCAATTCTGTTACCCTAATAGGGCATGTGGGCCAAGAACCACAAATAACAACTATTGAAGGAGGTATCAAAGTAGCCAACTTCAGTATGGCAACATCTCACCCGTACAAAAACAAAGCCGGTGAGAAAGTAGATCAATCTTTCTGGCATCGTATAGTTTCATTCCGGGGTGGTGCCGAAATAGTAGAAAAATACATAAAGAAGGGTTCCCATATTGCCATACAAGGCAGGTTGCAATCCAGAGTGTACGATGATAAGGAAGGTAAAAAACATACCATTGTCGAAGTATATGCAGAACAAATACAACTATTGGGAAGTAAACCGGAAGGATCGGCAGGTGTCGCACCAGAAGTTAAGGCACAGCAACAGTCCAATGCCTCGCCTGAATTCTCACAGACATACGATCCAAGTACTGGTTCAGATGATTTACCATTTTAAATAACAAGCTATGAACAAACAAAGAAACCCCGAACAGGATTGGGAAGAATTTTGGAAAGAAATTATACTCAATCCGGATGGCTCTATTAATTTGGAGCAACTAAAAAAAGAACTAAGCGACTTTTCTATAGTTATGGAGGAAGTACCTAAAGTTTATTGTCACATAACAGGGAATACACTTTCTAAGTGTACTTATTTAGCGGAAGAAGTTATTAGCTGTGCTGATAATTACTATTCCCATAATATGGGATTCACGGATGACCTTGATAAAATTGGTACAATTAGCGATGATTTGGAAAGCTTAGCTGCTGGTTTAGATTTACCAATTGCTCCATCGTTTCATATCGAGCAGTTGAAAAAGATACTTCCTGAAAAAGTTAAAGAAATTAGAGACGCTTTAATTTCTGCCACTGGTGAAAATCCTTGGGTTGATGAATAAGGTTTTTAAATAAATTATTAACTAATATAGGAGATGTAAAAAATGAAAATAGAAAAATTACAAACAAAAATAGAACAATTAAGAGAGTCCCTTAGCCTTTTAAGAGCCAGAATATTTACAAAGGAATGCGTTGTAAAAGGTTTTGAATCTAAAGATACTATAGAGATAAGAATAGGAGGTCAAGGTTCTTTTATTAATATTCCACCGGAAAGCATTCATTACAACTTAATCCAATCCATTTATATTGAAGAAATAAATACCAAGATAACTGAAGCGGAAGAGCAAGTATATTCAATTGCCAAGGAACTTAAAAATGAAATATAAATCTTGTGGAGACGAACACTCGGATGTCTTCGGGTGTGAAGGATGGATGCCTAACAAGGTTAAACTCGACCACAAGGACTGAAGAAAACAGTTTCATGAACGACTAATCCATTTCAAGACTGACAGATTGGAAAGACAGTTATTTTAAATATTAAATATGAGCTATAAACAACATAAATTAAGCGTGTATGCCAAGTGTAATGGTCGATGTGGCTATTGCGGACTAAGTATTGAAGAAAAGCATTTAACAATAGATCATATAATTTCACAGTACAATTTTCGAAAATATATTTCTGAGGAGGTAAATGTTCCAGTTTTCCTAAGTCATTTAACTACTTCGGACGTTGACCATATTGATAATCTAATGCCATGCTGTAGAAAATGCAATACATTGAAAGCGGCATACGACATAGAGACTTTTAGAAGCGAATTATACAAACAAGTTGAAAGAGGGTTAAAAACAAGTGTTAATTTCAGGTTAGCTTTAATGTATAAACAAATCGAATTAACAAGGAAACCGATAGTATTTTATTTTGAAACATTAACAAATTATCAATTATAAACACAATTAAAACATATATTATGGGAACTGTAGACCTTGTTGATATAGAAGATTTGGCTTGGAGAATAGTTGAAAAAGCTTTTGCGGGTAAGGTTGATAAAGGTGGTGCGCCTTATATTGGACATATGAAGCGGATTATAAAATTATTATACCCTATAGAAAGTGGCGCACAAGAGATTCCAGATGAAGAATTGAATTGTATTGCGATACTTCACGATTTAATTGAAGATTGCCCCGAATGGAATATTAACTCTATATCGGCCATTTTCCCGATCCGAGTTATAGATGCGTTAATTGTATTAACTAAGCTGAAAAATGAATCGTACGATAAATACATTACGAGAGTAATGACAAATAAAGATGCAGTTCGGGTAAAGCTGTGCGATTTAAAAGATAATATGGACATTACTCGGCTAAAAACTATTGAACCAGAAGATGCAAATAGACTTCGTAAATACTTAGATGCATATAAGTTGATAATGAAAGATAATAAAGGGAAATAAATATACCTATGACAAACGAAATATTTACTGAACTATATTCTTCTTATCGTGGAGAAGAAGCGGACAATATTGACCAATTCCAAACCACAGAATTCTCACCAAAAGAACTTAAAGAGTTTGTTGAGTATTGCTTATTATATTCGGATGCTAAAAGAATTGCACATACTATGGATACTGAAATAATTGTACATACTAAACCTAATATAGTATGTACCGATGAACTGTACAAAGTATTGTTTGATAATAAACCTAATCGGCATATTATTTATGTTAGTCCTGATGTAAATGATCGTTTTAATCAACTTATTAAAGAAGAAATTGAAAATTTACATCTTATTCAAGAAGGAATATTTCCTGAAATGATAGATAAAACTTATCTGCCAGAAAAAAAAGATCATAAACGTAAATCAAGTAGAGAAATTTAAACTAAATAACATGAAAGCAATTTTAACAAAAGAGGTAATGACTAGACCTATTTCAAGTAGAGAAAATCATACTTTTACAAAGTATAAAATTTTAGGTGTAACTGTATTTAAGTATTTGAAAATAGTTATTTCTAAAAATGCTTAAATTATTAAGTCGGTCGGATCGACTTAAAATAGCCGGATTGGTCTCTGAGGAAAAGGGAACGCGTATCGTTGCAGGTTAAACGGTGACTATTGGAAAGACAATAATAAAAGCCCGGTAATATTTATCGGGCTTTTATCTAAAAAATGTTGTTACAATGTTGTAATTGTTATAATTTTGTTATATATTTGTGGACGTTCTTTGAAGTAAGTTTAATATTACAAATACTCATTTTTTTTTCTTTAACGTAAAGCCGGTAATAATAAATGGAATCCAAGTAAATAACACTAATAGAAAAATAGCTATTTTGGTAAATACAGGGGATTCATAACTAATAAATCCATATATGTCAGCTATGCACATTAAACTTGACATTATTCCAAATGTTATTCCTCCATATTTAGGATTTGGACATATTATTAATGTTAAAATTGCAAATAATGATGACAAACTTATTGCTAATGCTACAATGCCCAAACCACCTACAAGTAAAAATATAATTAACCATTTAACACCAAAATCAATTGCCTTATTTGAAAGCCACCATATACCAGTATCAATTAAATAAAAACATAAAATCAAAATTGGAATGAATAGTATCCATCTTAATATTTTAATAATCATAACATTTTATTAATGGCGTATAAATAAATAAATTACAATAGATAAGATATATAAAATCAAAACTAAATATTGTACATAGGTTTTAAAAATGAATGTCAATATAGCACTTAAAAACCAGCCGATAATTGCGCCTAATAAAACAATGTACCATTTTATAAAAAAGAATGAAGTGATGAAAATTGAAATTGCCGAAAGAAAACCAATTATACTTAAATAACCCGTTCCGTTGTTTACGAATAGTTTTCCAATTGGCCAACCTTTTTGATTTGCAAAACCTTCATAAGAAAACGATATTACTCCAGAAGTAAACACAATTAAAAAAACAATACTTAATACTATCATAATGTTATTCTTTTTTCAAATATAATTAAATATAAATAACTATTGCAAATTAAAAAAATAATTACGAAGTTTGTGGTGCAAGATCAACGGGTATTCACCACATCTAAAAAAGTATTTAGAACACTAAAAATAAAGCTGTGTTCCCGTTTCAGTACCTACCGTGAGGTGGATATTGTTGGTCTTGCAACCTTTGGGGACACAGCCCCATTTTACAAACTGTGTAATTTTTTACAAACGAATGCAAGACCAAGTAAAAAATTACTCGAACGATAACCAGGTTATCAGTTTAAGTACGTCCACCCACGTAACGGGCATTTCAATTCAAACAATTCAAATAATCAAGAACGAGTTATTTAATGCACTTGCCGACCCGGAAGTTTTACCACTCTATAAGAGAAGAGTGAAATTAGCCATGTGTGAAATATCTTTTTTAAAAGGAGGTATATCATGAATACACTTGAGATTTTTCAATTCAATAGTTTGAATGTTCGTGTTTTTGTAAATGAAAACAGTGAGCCTGAGTTCTGCGCCACTGACGTAACTAAGATTTTAGGATACTCAAACGGCCCAGACGCAATTAGTAAACATTGTAATTCAAAGGGTATAGCTAAACGCGATACCCTTACTTCTGGCGGCTTACAATCACTAACTTACATTTCAGAAGGTAACCTTTATCGTTTAATTCTTAAATCCGAGAAACCAGAAGCCGAACCATTTGAAACTTGGGTATGCGACGAAGTAATACCATCAATTCGTAAACATGGAGCTTATATGACTTCTAACGCATCTATTACACCCATGTCTACCTCAGAAATGCTTCTTAAGCAAGCTCAAATAAATGTAGAAATTGAGAAGAAGCAAAAAGAGTATGGTCTTAGAATTTCTCAAATAGAAGATGAAATTACCAGCATTAAATTACAGAATAATACCAGTTCGTTTATTCACAATATTGGTACCAATGACAATGAGAAACTTTATTTACTACTTAGTTCTTTAAACGAAAATGCAAATAGCTTATCTCGTAAACTAGGAATTCATCCTACTAATTTATATCATATAATAAGTGGAAGAAATAAACTTTCTGACAAAATGATCGAACGTATATCTTCAAGATTTAACGTAAGTCCTAATTGGTTAAAATTTGGAGTTGGTGATATGTTTATTGACAATATCCCTCAAGAAATTTATTTGCCGGTACCAGAAGAAAAGGTTCCGGAAATTACCCTTAGAGATAAAATAAGGTTATTGGTAAATAAGTATTCAAATGCAACTGGAACATTTCAAAAAACTATTTGGGATAATGTTTATCAGACCTTGTATTATAACTATCACATATCTATTAAGAGTTACGTTAAAATAAGGAAAGATGAAACTTATTTGGAAGTAGCAGAGCGCAAAGAGCATCTTGATAAAATATATACAATTATTTCGAATATGGTAAGCCGTAAAATGACAGTATAATAAGTCAGTTTAATCGAACAATAGGAAAAGCCCGAAATTAAACCTTCGGGCTTTTCCTATTTATAAAAAAACCGGAAGCCCTCACAGGTATCCGGGTTAAACTAACTACTAATACTAACTACTATTTTATAATACTAAGCTGCCTGTCTTCCCATAGCCTGTTCCAACATTGCCATTGCTTTTGGGTCACCTTGCTGTGCTGCCTGTGATACTTCGGGTGGTATTCCAGATTGAGCCTGTTGTTTGGCGGCTTCTTCTTCCTGCCTTTTTAGCGATTCAAGCATAGTGTCTGCAAATGGAACATTCGAATTTTCAAGGTACATCTTAAGATTGATCCTTTCTGTATTCAAAAGGTTTGTTAATGTTTCTTCCATTGCCATCCTATAAATAGGAGTATCATTACCTGAAGATACTACATTATCAAATGCCATATTTTTTACAGCTTCCGGGTCATAAAGTTTAGCTTCTTCTTTAAATGCCCTACCAGATATAGCCAAGTATCTTGGTTCATTGTAGAACTGTTTAATAAGCTGAATCATTTTATAATCCCTATCCTTAATGAAGGATGCGAATGATTTCATATACCCTACATTGTTTGTAGATGCATTCTGAGCCTCCATTGCGTATCTGGATGCCGGTGTTCCGCTTCCGGCAGATTGTCCTTGTATTGCTCCCTGTACACCCGAAATATCGGTAAGGAGTTTAGAATACAATTGAATCATTTCTTGCGCTCCAATATTTGTAGAGTTAACCGAAATTTGTTTTGGTAACTGGCCGTGAGCTTTTGGAGTATAAAAAATTACGCCATTAATTTCAGTCCATGATGCCGCGAATTCATCTGGAGACATTCCCTCCGGAACAATATCCTTTGGCACCATAAGTGTACCCTTGGCCGAAGAATTGATAATCATATCCATAAGTATGATATATCTATTCAACTGTCTTTGAATATCAATAATATCGCTAACAAATCCCCAATTTTCACCGTCAATTAATGGGTATAAAAGAAATACATAAGGATGTTCCTGGTGTTCGTATGGAGTTTCACCTTCTTGTAAAACATATCCATTCGGAGTAAGGAATTTATAATACCAGAATTGTTCGTATACATCCTTTAATTCAAGGAGCAATAAATCTTCTTCAGCAACTCCCTGGGATAAACCTTGGGATATTCTGTTTGCATTTATTTTATTTAATTCTGAACGTGAACGATTTGTTACAGTAATACTACCATCTGCATAATCGATAACTTCAATTCTCCATTCTCCTTTTAATTCCCACGCCTCAATAACCCGGCATTTAGTAAAATCATTAGGTATAAGGAAATCTAAGTTATCAACTGATTCTGGTCTAAAACCGTACACTCTTGACAAATAATCAATATCCCTTACATTACCGTACCATTGGCGAATCTTTTCTTCATCTGCTTTATTTCTGGCAAAGTTTGAAATCAAATCTTTAATTGGCAGGTCGTGTATTTCTCCTATTAATCTTAAATCCCTATGCTGAATATCTGTAATATCAGAATTCATAAACATGCGCGAGATTGTTTTATTTTCAACAATTAGGTCATAACAATCACGTGTTCTATGGGGCCCAAACATAACCTTTTGAATAGGCATACCGGAAAGTAAAAATTCTACAAACGATGAAGCATCCCTTTCTTCTGTTTTATTTATTTGCTGGCCATACTGAAGAGCGTTTGTCATCATTTCGGTTGCCTTTTGCTTATCCCGGTCTCTGGACAATACAATTGTACTTGTTGGATTACCTCTATATTGCCCTTCCAGGTTCTTGACTAATTGGCGTACCTGATTTTGAACGAAAGGTATTTTACCTTGCTCTCTAATCAAATCTTCTTCTTTAATCATTTTACCCGTTTTTGGGTGCCGGATATACTCATCCCATTGACGGCCTCTATGGTAATTTCTTGCCCGTTTTCGTTCCTTCCTACTTTCTGCAAGGCTATCATAATATGAACGGCATTTCCATACCAATTCTGTATTCTCCCTGCTGAAATCTTCATGCAATCTTTTTTCTGGTACCGGTTTACTTTTAATACCCAGAGTTTGCTTATTGATCTTTTTGAAATTAATAGTTCCTTCTATCATGGTTTGCTGTATTTGCTTACAATGTTTCTTTTAGTATTATTGATTATGTGTTCAATATTATCCTTTGCTAATTGTTTCTTTTTTCTTTCTTCGTAAGGCATACTTTCATCAATTATGATTGTATTTTTAATTTTATAGAGTTTGGATAATATTGATTCGGCAACTTTAACTTTATTGAACTTTGTTAAATCATTTTTTAACATCGCATCAAGTACTTCATGGTAATTACCGGCATCCTTCTGGGCTTTATAACTATTATTATGATCTTTATACCAATTTGACAATTTACGGTATTCATCATCAACTCTACCTTTGTACTTATTTCTGTAAAATGAATTTATTATAGGAACGGTGGTAAAATCAAATCCTTCTGTAATGTCATCTATTTCTGCTTCCTTTTTAGCTTTTTCTGCTTTTGTTTCTATCATTTTACTCATAGTTGTAATAGCATCCAACACAAACGATGCAGGACCGGCTCCTAAATCTTTAGTTATATATTCTAAATCGGAAGGGTTAATATCCATAATATCCCACACTTTTTTTCCATCTTTTAAATCCATAATAGAACGTACTTTTGGATCACCACCACCCAATATAAATAAATTATCGGTCAACGCTTTATACAATGGATTTACATTTCGTTTATGTAATTGAGAGTCCGGTATGTATTCTTTATCTTCAAATTTAGATGGCTCTCTATGTATAAGATCATTTTTATAATCTTTATTATCTACCCATACACTTATAATTGGTTCAAGTAATGTTGGAATTTTTGCTATAGAGGCAAGGTTAAAACCCTTATCATCTTTATTCCAAAAACTTGTAACATCAATAGGACTCATTGCATTCTGAAATTGGTCGATAAGATCGTATGTTGCCGTAGCCGCATCCGTTTTTTCATGCTGCAGGTCATAAACAATATTCCCAACTGCATAAAAAAACCTATGGCCTTGTGCAAGTGGTATCATTGTAAATTTATTACCAGGTGCAATAATTATATTATTATACCTATTATGCTTATTATGTTCTTTATAGTCCTTTTCTTTATCATCATCATCCCAAAGTAATCCATTTATCATAGACATTACATACCCTAAAGTTGCCAGACTTAATTCAGCTATCCCAAATCTTAAAGTATGATGTTTAAACGAATGTCCATATCTCGCTCCACCCTGTACCGCTGCGTTAAAAAAACCTATTAATGAGCCAATAGCAGATGAAGCATTTCCTTTTCTATCAAAGTTTACTGATATTTCTTTTGCAATATTTATAGCTTGTACAACTGTTTTACCTTGTTCCCTTGCGGTTACATATGCCGCGAACCTGGTTAAATTTTCTGTGTATTGAGCCAAGGTATCTATATGTTCAAGTATTTTCATTGCTCCCTTATCGGCTCTGATTATTAATTTACCAACTGCTAAGTATGGATGGGCTTTTGCATACACCTCTTGGTTTATTTTTTTAATATCTTTATCAAGGTTTCCTTTTATAGTATCAATATCTTCTAAATTTGTTGTTCCTGTGCGGCCTCCACCTGCAATAAATTCTTCTTGATATTTAAATAAATCAGACTTCGCTTTACCTTTTTTACCTTTAACCATAAAAGCCATTATATCTGCAACATTTTTAACATATAAAACGGTTGTTTTGGTATCGTTTTCAATCCACGTATTCATTATGGCCCCCTGTAAGTCTCGCGTTAAATTCTTTATTATCCAAGCAGGGTTTTTTGCTGTACGTAATGCGGATATACCTCTTGTAATCTTACTAACATTAAACCATTTCCATGACATCCATTTTGGAATATCTATAAGTTCAGCCTTTTTTATTTCATTGGCCAATTTAGGGTCGCGGGTAACAACAATAAATTTCTCACCGTTCATCATTACCTCTAATTCATGTTGATCGGCATTTTGTTTCGGGTTTCTTATCTCATGGTCGATACGAATTTTAGACTTTATTTCACGACCTTCACCGGTCAATTCAAGTGCAGAACCCAATAGTTTTAAATCCATGTTACCATCTTCGGTATATCCTTTAATTTCATAGATATTATCACCTTCTTTAATTACTTCAGTCCATGTGCCATCATCATTGCTAATGTATAATGTTTTTTTCTGGTAGAATAAATCAGTACGATCAGGATTATCCCTTGTTAATCTTAAAGCGTGTTGTTTAACTCTATTTTTTTCACCCCATTTAATAACAGACTGAGCCATCTGGTAAAGATTAGAGATTGGATCATCGGCAATAGACCTACGGCCTTTCATTTGCACCGTACCATTAAAGCTACCTTTGCCAGATTCTTTGTTATAATCCCATTCAATGTCTTCAGAGGTTGGCTCCCATCCGCGCAATGGAACATAATATTTCCATCCGCGATCCTTATTTGTATTATAGGTTTCTTGGTCAAACTTCCCATAAGTAACCCACATTTTTTGAATGTCATCGGCAGCTTTGCCCCATTTATTCCAAAATGAATCAATAACAGATTCCGGTATATCGCTTTCAAAATTCATAATGATAGTTTCGGCCTGAATATCCGTCATACCCGCGAACACTTTATCAGCTACTTCCTCTGTCTTTTTTTCTACAAGAAGTTTTATTTCGTCCAGTTTTTCCTGAAAACCTTCTGGATCATTTACCTGTTCATCCGGGTTTAGCTTTGACATTAACCCTTGCTTATAAGCTTCAACTTCCTCAGCCCTTTTAGTTGCATTACGTTCGGGTGCATGTTTGGCTATCATGTAACGGGGAATACTATTCCTATCGAGTTTACTTACTTCATTGTTGTAAGTATCCTCATCAATTTCACCTTTCTTGAATTTGGCTTCAAGCTCTACGTAAGCTTTCACATCTCTACTCTTACCTAACCTTACAAATTGTGCAATATGTTCTAGCGCTGGCCTAAATGAATCCTTTACATATTTTTCCCATCTGGCTTGTCCTTTACTGTTTTTTTGGTTATCTGCAAGGTACACATCGGATGAGTCTTTAATTTTCAAACCAAATAAACTTTGTAGTTTTTTCCATGCAAACATATTATCCTGTCCAATTTCACGCTTAATGTCGCCTATTCCATCAAGCATTTTAGGCGGTTTACGATCCAATAATTCAGGGATTAGTTCTCCTAATCTATCAAATGGGTCTGTTGGGTCAACTGGTGGTTCAGGAGGTGTATTTTTAAATAGGATGTTAGGGTTATTAATATCAAATGTTCCAATATTTCCGGTAGCAGATTTTAACTGTGTAGGGTCAAATACTGCAATATTGGTCATTCCTTGTTCGGTTACATAGAAAGAATCGTAACCAAGTTCTTTAATCTTGTCAATAACTGGTTGTTTCTCTATACCCCAAGGATCACCGTTACTAATACGTTCCTTAATTTTGTCTCGAACTCCAAGGGTATTTAGTAAGTCATTAAGTTGGGTTTTATTTCTATAATCGAAAGGGTTTTCTGCTTTTACAAAAACAGGCATTAAAGAACCTGAAGTTCCTTTTTCTGCATCTGTTTTCATAAATCCACCTTGTACCCATTTTGGATCGGGGCCGGCAAATATTAATCCTTTACTGTTTGGCTTAAACGTGTCGAAATCATCATTAGTAGCATGGTACATACGAATAGGTTGACCATTATCATCAACGGCCTTACTTTCACCAAACCACTGCTTAAACTCAGGTGTTAATCCTCTTCCTGTGTCTGAACCGGATATGTTTCCCGCATCTTTCTGAGAGCTTCCATCATGTTCATCCCTTCCAGACAATAGTCGTCCATCAGGTCTATTTCCTTTTTGGTAAGATGGAAAGTGAAATGTATCCCCGTTTTCTCGTCCACTATTCCCACTATTTGTTTCCGATCTTGATTCATTGTTAAATGTTTTATATGCAAATGTATTAATAATTTTATCTATTTCTTCCGAAGAGAAAACTTCTTTATCCAAAATAGTAGATAGTTCGGATTCAGAATATATGTCATTTACATTTATTCTGCCGTCTTTAAGGTTTTTCTCAGCTTTATATGCCATGTATTCATTAGCCTGTAATAAATCACTCCGTGTATCATAAAATGACGGTATAACGCTGAATATTTCACCTTTTACATTATTGTAAATGTTTGATAAGAATTTAATTTTAATATTTGTAGGTAATTTAGCTACAATAGCATGTACATTTTCGTGTAATAAAATTTGGTCGGCAATTTCTTTAGAATGGGCATTTACAGAAAGTATATATATTTGTCCTACATCAGGTAAATAACAACCAGAAAAATCCTTATTTTCTTTAAGTGAATCAATATAATCTTGGCTTGTACCACCCAATGACTTATAATGGTCAATTACTTCATTTATTCCTTTACATACCTTAACGGGTGTGTCTCCTTTATTGATCGAATCTACATAGTCCTGTACTTCTTTTACACTATTTAGCCATTGTGTAGTATTGGGGTTTATGCCAGATTTAAACATAGGTTGTCCTTCAATTACACTGTCCTTCATAGATGGTGTAATTTCAATAGTATGAACTGGGGTATTGTTTGATAATTCAACATCAGACACTTTGCCACCCCATTTTTTAGTATATTTATTTACCCAAGCTGGAAGTATTTGGTCATAGAAACCTTTCATACCTTCGCCACCAACTTTAAGTCCATCTCCTGTTATGTTTTTGTAGCCTGTTTTTTGCGCATCACCTTCGTTATTAAGTATTTTATTAGCAATATCCTTTCCTACTGTATTCTCAATTTCTGACAGTGAAGCACTATCGTTTTCCCATAAAGTATCAGTATTTTCTTTATTATAAACTCCTATGTCATAGGTATTATTATCGTTTTGCTTATAAGATATTCTTCCTACATGCTTACTCAAATTATACCTTTCAGCCTGAGTTTCACCGGTAGTCCAAGTAACAACATCGAACCCGTTTTCGGCAGCATAACGTAAAGCCCATTTCATTCCAAGTCCTGCCCATTGGTCAGTTTTTTTGAAGGGCATGTCGGGAACACCATTAACTCCTTTTATAAGCAATTGTTCTTTATTATTTTCTTCTTCATTCATATCGTAACTCCATGAATGCCCATACTTTTCTTTCATCTCTTCACGAAAAGACACTAAAGCTTTACCGTCATTAGTTTTAAAACCTTCCTTTTTACCCTTCTGCGCCCAATCGCTCTGAACTTCTTCTAAATTCAGCGCACGTTTACCGTCCTTGGTAGTAAATTCATTTATGCGGATATGAACAGCAATGTTTAGTTCATCGAAGTGGGAGGAATTAAATTGTCCTTGAATCGAAAGTTCTGTTGTTGGGTTAATTGTACTTTTTGCACTTTCAATATCAGATTCACTTGGGAATGCACCGGATAATTGTTTATCATTAATAAAAAATGCCCATAGTCCTTTATTATTCTGCTTCCAAATTGGCTTTTTAGTTTCTTTTGCAGGTAATGTCAACAATACCTCTTTATAATTTTCTCCTCCGGGTATGGTGTATTGGGAATATTTAGTATTTCCTTCTTCTTTTTTGCCAACTTGGTAATTATCTGAGTCCGTTTCCATGTTTTGCTTAGCTTCGTATACATCATCGATAGCGTCAAAACCAGATTCTTCTTTTAAATCTTTCTCCTTTTCTTCTATACTTTCTCTTATAGAATTTTCCTTTTCATAAGGATATTCATTCATAGAAAGTTCGTTCCATAAAAATTCAATCTTATTAAATCTTCTTTCGTATTCTTTTAATTGATCATATTTTTGTTGAGCTTCGTCCGTAAATTCGTTTAGTACATAATTTTCATTAACTATACTTTCTTTCACGATCTCCTTAACTTCCACCTTATTCTCATCAATCCAATTCTGAATTTCTTCCTTGGTCAATGATTTTTTACCATTGGCGAATGAATCCCAATCCATCCAGTCAAGTTCATCTTGTTTTGCTCCGTTTTTAAGAAGCATAGCTTTGAATTGTTCAGGAGTTCCTTTTTCTTGTTGTATTGAGTTTAAAGCACGTTCTGAGTTGGAATAGTAGGTGTCTGATTTGCGGAAACGAATATCTTCATCTGGCTTACTAAAGTATTTATCACCTATCCTTTTTGCTTCCCTTACTGCATTTTCAGTATTTTGTCTCTGCCAAGCTTTATTAAAAGGTGACCACTTCCATCCACTATGTTTTAATTCATATATAATTTCAGGTGTTGGTTTTTCATCGAAAAATAAACGTAACCGTTCGTCATCTGTGTTGTTTTCTATTTTTAACCCATTATACTCTGGAATATTAAACTGCTTTTCAAGTTCTACTTTTTTATCAAAAGTTGTTTCAGGAAGTTTCCATATAGAGTTATTGTCGGCAAAAATTGGCTTATCTAAATTAGACTGGACTTCTCTTATGTAATCAAGTGATTTTTGAACATCTTCTTTTTGTCCGTTTCTAGCCATAGTGTTAATAAATCTTGATAATCCAGACACAAATAATCTTCTATCGTAACCTTTTTCAGTCCCATTATCTATACCTATAATTGTTCTTAAATCATTATCAATATTCTTTTTAATACTATTCCATTTTTCTGCATCTTTTTGCTCTTGCGGAGCAGCATTTTTAATAGCTTTAATAGCTATACTTTCAGCTTTACCAATCCAGTCAGTAAATTCGACACTTCTTTTGTGTTCTGTATTGTTTGCTTTTTCATTTCTAGCAGTAGGAAAATTAGATGGGCCGGTTATCATTGGGGATAAAACACGAGACTTTGCACTCAGTAAAGCATTATAATGTTTAATATAACCTTCTTTATACCGTTGAACCTGTTCTGATAGAATCTTTTTTTGCTCATCGGAAGTTGCTAATTTAGTAAGTGTTTCTATTAATGAATTTACATCCTCAACATAACCTTCTTGTGCTTGCTTAGCCCTTTTCTCAGGACTAAAACTTGTACCACGATGGGCATCGTAAGCTAAATTATAACTTATGTCTTCAAGTTTAGGGGTAATATCATCTTTAACAGGATTAAGTATGTCGTTTAATTTTTCAATATAGCTATCAGGATTAATGTTTAACCCGGAAATATTATCAATTCCAATTTCTTTTGAATCAGTATTTTCTTTTAATGATGGCGGGATTAATCCAGAAATTACATCATCATTAGTTAATGTAGTCTTTGAATAATAATCCTGCATGTATTTAATTTCACGATACCTTTCACCAACATCAGGATCATTCATATCACTTTCCTGAAAACTAAATATATCCCAATATTTTTTGGGATTATTTTTTAAATCTTCAATATCTATTTTCCAGTATTCTTTTTGGTCTAAAGGTTCATTTGGATCATTTATTTTGTCCTGTATAAACTGTATTTCGTCTAAATTTATTTGTTCTATCGTTTTCCTATCTTCGGGAATACGATCAGAAACCATATTACCGGTATCGGGAATATGGTCAATAGGTTTAGTGGTAATTAACTCATTTAGCTTTATGGTATCATCAATAGGCTTTTTAGTTTCCGATTTACTGGATAACCATTTTTTGAAATTATCGATTGACATTTCGGTAATTGACCCCATTCCATTCCAAGCAGGTTTATAGTTTAATTGGTAAGCTATCTTAGCTTCTTTTGCATTGATAAACCCTAACATTACCTTATGTTCGTCAAATTCACCAGTTTTTGGGTTCATTTGGTCAATAATGAATACCTTTTTAGACGAAGGATTATCTCCTATAAATGTATCAACCTGGTCTCCATCTTTACCCTCAGTCCTTTTAAAGTATCCGTATGTGTTATTTAAAACAGATTCCCATGCTTTACCATCCTGGTCCACTCCTTTTCGGGTTGATCCTTTTGGATTTTCAATAGTAATGCCTAAACCTTGTATGGTCACATGTCCCATTTTATAATTACCCGCATCCTTCTGGGCTTCGGTTGGGTCTGTGTTTACTTTAGCTTCTTCTTCCTGAATCTTGGCCTGTATTTCTTCTGGTTTTTCTTCAGTCTTATTTAGTTCGCTTATTTCGAAGTCCTCAACAAACGAAGCCTTGTCCATTCCCTCAATATTTATACCTGGAAAGTTTTTAGCTCCTAAATAAAAAGATTTAAGGTATGGGATAATGGCTTCTCCAAATTCTGAAATCATACCCTTGGCAAAATCAACAAACTTTCTTGCACCTGACTCGATATGAAAAGCGGCCATTTCTGTACCAATGGCGAATAATTCAGGATCAAAACCGGAATTAAGGTTTGTTAATTTTCCCTTTAACCTGGCTTTAAGTTCCTCGTAACGTTCCTTGGATACAAGTTTATTCTCTTGACCAGATTCCTTTTTAGCTTTCTGTTTACTCTTTTCAACTTCTGCTGCCTGTTTATCGGAAAGTTTTTTTAACGTATCATTGTATTCAGATAACACATTTTCAGGTACTGGCTTTCCTTCGTCAAGTGCTTTAGCTACTGCCTGTGTATGTAATGACAAGTAAGGTTCTTTATTACCTTCAAGCTGTCCATATATCCTTTGCGCTTCTGGTTGGTTCCAGAATTCATCTCTTGTCATTTGCCAAGGTTCCTTTTGTGATTTATTAACCTTTGGTTTTTCTTCAGGTACAACTTCTTTTTCCTCGGTAAAAGAACTATTATTAATAATTGATTCAGGTTTAACCATGTATGTAAGACCATCATCTCCCTTAATCTTAACTTTACCCCTTTCTTCTCCGATTATGGTACCTTGGTTAATAGAACCGTCAAGGAATTTAAAAGTAACTTTAGCAGGTGCAGTAGAGTCGCTTAACCCTACATTAATATCTTCTACTGCCTCCTGCGTATTTTGTGGAGCTCCAACCTTCGGGTATGCTATAATACCATGCAGAGGTTGATCTTCGTTCTCTGAGTTTGGTAGTTCTACTACTTTAACATCGAAGTTTTTAGCATTCTTCTGAAGTTTTTCGGCTGTTTTAGTTGCATCCTCTACATTAGGAGAAATGAAATTAAAGGTATGGGAACCGTCCTCATTTTTAACAGAGTTGAAAGTCTCACCTTTACTTGTAGTCCATTTCCGGGTATTGGTCGGGGCTTGTACTTTTTCTTCCGGTGCAGTTAAATCTTCGGGTGTAGCCTGTTGTTCGCTTGCTACTTGATTTGTTGGTAACTGAATACCGGCATATTTATCTGGAGTTATTTCAACACTTCCGTTATTATTATCGGCATATATGGTACCATCGGGCTGTAAGTCTGAAATTACATAATCCTCAGATTGCCCGGTTAAAGGATCGTTATATGTTATAGATTGTCCTGGGGTATATTGTGGCGCATTTTCTTGTTCCTGTTCTAAAAGTTCGTTTTGTGCCTGTTGGGTATTGTGAATATCATCAACAAATATTTCAGCCTCTACCGGATTAGTCCTATCCAATTGCAATGCCGATATAGGTATAACCTTTTCCAATGAAGGTACATAAACATACGATAGTTTTTCGTCCACATCCTTGGTTACAAATGCTTCAGTAGGGTTACCTTCTTCGTCCTCCATATTTCTAATGGTAACCGGGTGTATTGCGCCTGTTTCAGCATTAATCATCGGGGCTACATCCGAACGTACTTTAGATTTAAGCGATTCATTGAGTATATCGTACTGAGTTTTCCTATTGAAATAGTCAAGCATTGCCATTTTCTTCTCAGGAGTATCTGCCAGTAATGTAAGGTCACTATTAGCCTTCATCCTTTCTTCTAAATCATCCGAGGTATTGGCATCTATGATTATTTGGGCATCTTCTCCAAAAACAGAAAGGTTGTTTACTGCGGCCTTGTATGGTTTGGTTATGTTTGCATAGTTTACAACGTGTCCGGGAGTTTCGGCAAGTTTGAATAAACCGCCAAATACCATTGTATTTACAAATATCTGCCCTTGTGTATTCCAGTTAAATATATCTGAAAACTTTTGTTCGTCATCTACAACGGCATTCCATATACCTGAGAATGTTTCCCCGGCCTGTTCTCCGGCAATACCCTGAATACCTAAGTTTTTCCTAGTTGTATTTAATGCTGTAATAAAACCACCTTTTTTACTTGTATCAAATAGCAATCCCAATCCAACTTTAGAACCAATACTTTTTAAAGATGGTGAAAGTAGATCATCAACTACACCGCCTCCAAATTCGGAATACCGTTCCATAAATGTTGTGAGGTATGGAACAACTAATGAATTTACAGCATTATGTTCTGTCCCTTGTATAAATTCTCCTTTGCTATTTTCGTTAAGTGCAACGTCTGGGGTAAGTTTATCTGTAACTCCTTGGTAATACGAAGTCATTCCAAAAACCCTTGGAGCTTGATAAGCTGCATTTTTAATTAAGTTTTTTGGTAATGATTTTAGATAGGCTTTCATGCCTTGTTTTGCCAATTCAACAGTTCCTTCTTTAGTAGCGGCTCCGACACCTCCTGTAGCCCATAAATTTATCATAAAAGGAATTGCATTGGCTAACATTTCGCCAGCTCCATAACCAAATCCGCTTGGATTTTCAGATTTAAACTGTTGTTCAAGTGATGCTGCGGTCAAAGCTATTTGCTCATCTTCATTTAGAGGAAGTCCATTTTTTGCCTTGTAAGATATTTCCAATACGTCCATAGAGTTTGAAAGTCCTTTAAATCCTATGGTCATAATATCATTCCAGTCTGACTGCTTAACACCTTCCCAGAAGTTTTTAGGGTTAGACTGATAATCTTTAAGGCTATTTATAATGCGCTTAGCTTCTTCAAGTCTCTTTATTTTACCAGATTTATCGTAATCCTGTAAATTTTCATCAATTTGACCGAACAATCCAGGGAGTAATCCTCCTTCTGTTTTATCTGGTTGCTGAGTTTGTATACTTTTTATTTGTCGATCAATCTCAGGTATTAAAGAATTTTGAAGTGTTTCAAATTGTTCTTTTCGCCTGTATTCATCACCGGCTTCTTGAAATGACTGTTCAATTGGTTTTTCTTTAACTGAAGTATCAACTTTAGGTAAAGCAGTATTGAAAGCGGATGCCCGTTGCTGCATGTTTTCGGCAGACTGTACAAACTTATTCGATTCTTCCGGAGTAGGTTTTTGGTCAAGATATTCTTGTCTTAATGGGGGTAATTGTTTTTCATTCTCCCAGGTAGAAGGTTCAATCTTTTTATCAAATGGAGTATTTACCTTTTTACTATTACTTCTTTGTCTTCCAAATAAATCCAAATACTCATTATCATCTTCGGGTAACTTACCAAACGCATCAATATATTCCTTTTCATCATCCATTAAAGGCTCTGAAACTTGAACATCTTCAGTTATTCCAAATAGCTTTTTTATATCTTCAGGCATAGTAATAATTTTATAGTCCGTACGCTTTCAGTATTGCATCAATTTGTTCTGGGATGAAATTTATATTTTCAAGCTCCTTTTTAATCCTTGCTTTTTTTAAAGCTTTATTTAGTGTTTTATCTGCTGCAATAATATCTGTTTTAGCATTTGTTTGCTTTAATACCTTTTGATCGACAGATGGTAGTTTTTCTTTATATTCATCCTGTTGTCTTATTAAAGCCGAATATTTAGGATTATTATAAACAACTTTATTATTTAGCAATCCCATTATATCACCTGAACTTAGTTTTGCAGGTGAAAATTCATTTATAATTAAATCAGAATATTCATCTATAATTTTTGGATCTGAAACCACCATGTTATAAATCTGCATTGCGGAAGCTTTACTCAATCCTGCGGTTGTACCGTCTTCCAAATTAACTTCAAAATCTGCTTTTTTTGGTTTTGCTGCGGCAGCATCTGCTGCCCTTTTATTTGAATTTTCTCTATTTATCCTATCCCTATTAAGCTGAAAAGCATGTTCTTTTTCCCTTACATTCGCGGAATTTAACCTTGCATCATTTGTTTTTAATAGGTCATCCTTTTTTTTAATTCCGTAAATTTCATTTTCTTGGTCAAAATTTATCTTATCCCTACGATTCCATTCCTCATTGGCTTTTTGTTCGGCTGCATCTTTAGCTTTTTGAGCCATTTTATATTGCGCACCCTGGGCAATGGTTTTAAATTTATCTTTTTGCCATGCATCTGTTTCGGCTTTGTATTTCTGTCGGGTATCCAAATATCTGTTGTAAGCATCCAGCCCAACTTTATTTTCATTTGGAATAACAGTTGCACCATTGGCCGCACCAATGCCACTTGCTATCAATCCAAGCCCTTGGGAAAAGGCATTAAACTTTGCCAAACGTTTTTGACGTTGTTCGTCCTCAACATTTGGTTGTGGTTTGATTTTATCAAGGTATTCCAATAAAGGATTAAACGGCTCATCTTGATTTGACGAACCGTTTAATCCTTCTTTTTTTCTTTCATCTATATCTGGCATGGGATTAGACTATAATTTTATTTTATTTTGTAATTCATTAACCAATTCTTCATTAGTTTTAGCACCGGCTACTGAAGTTGCATTTATTGATTTAATAGGATCAATATTAGGTTGTCTAGCTTTGTCGAATGCTCCCATTGCATCTGCTTGATTTATAACACTTCCGGCAGTATTAGCCATCTTCCCAAAATTCAACCAATTATTACCTTTTTCTTGGTTAAGTGCCTGTTGTTGAGAATCTACATTGGCCATACCCGCCATATAATCATGTCTTGCACTATCTTTAGAGTCAGTGGCTTTAGCGGCCATGTTGTTAACAAAGTCTGCGTAAGTACGGGTGTTTTCTCCTTTTTGGGCTACTGCTGATTCATCGGAACCACCCATTATGGCATTTGTATTCTCCTGTGCGAGTTGTTTTTCTCTGATTTTATCTGATAAGTGCTTCATGGCTGACTTATTTTCAGAAGTAGCAAGGAAGTCTTGGTTATACTCTTTATCGAACCAGTTTTGAATATCGGCCCTACGGCTATTGATGAGTTTTTGTCTCTCTTTATTTGCTTTTGCACTGCCGATTAGACCGGCTATATTTCCAGCTAACCCTAAACCAGTACCTATAATCGAACCTATCATAATTGGCTATTTTATTCGGTCGAATGTAAATAACATCGGGTATTTATTTGTGTTTTTTTGTCGTAATTTTTCGACAAATTATAACAAAATTAAAACATATAGGATATAGATTTGTAGAATAATGTAATTTGTAATGAGTTCTAAAGACAATATACGATCACATACTCTTGAAACTAAACTTGAAGCCTTAAGAATTCTTGCCGTAAATGACTTTAATTTTATGGCTACTGAGCGGCAAATACGTATTACCCGAAAAACGTTAAAGAAATGGCAGGATGAATTGTGCGACCACCCTGTAATACGAAGCAAACAAGCGCAAGCAATTAATGATATTGCTAAAGAAGTAATACCGGAACGAATTTCCTTGTTAAAAAAAATAGAAGAAGTTAATATAAAAGCCTTGGATAAGGCAGTTGTATTAATTGAAAAAGAAACGAACCTCGATAAGATTACTAACCTCATTATAGCCTTAAAAGATATAACCGACAATGTTGGAAACAACAATCCTCAAAGTAAAAAAAGTTTTACAATCGCTGAACGCATCGAACGAATAACACAAATAAATCATGAGTAAGATTAATTTTTCCGGAATAGTTAGGAATGCCCCTGATAATATAATTCCTGACGGATCATGTAACGAAATGATAAACGTTCGTTACCGTGACAATGCATGGAGGCCTGTAGGGAATAAAACAGTTAAGTTTGGAGGAGTAACAAGCTTTGACGAATACCACATACATACGGTAGACGAAGATAAAATATATATAGGTTATGACCGGGCAAGTGGATATATTCGATATGCTATTAACTCATTCCCTTCGCTGGCTTCTGCTGGATTAAACATTGGAATATTTAATAACGTAGAGCTTTTTAGTATTGGTAATACCCTAATAATTGATATATGGAATGAAGATTACGTTAACATAAATACATTTTATGCTGTATTTAAACGTAACACAGGTCTTTATTCTAATTTAATCGATTTCAATATTGAACCTATAATCTTTAATTTCTATCCTTCAACATTCGGAGATATACCTATTCCTTCTACTGTTAGTCCTAGCCTTATTGAACTACATTCATTTAATAATTTGAATGTATATTTAGGATATGATTCATCTGATCTTGATAACCAACATACAGTTTATTGGCAATACAAAATAATTAATGGCGTAATTACTATTGTTAATTTACAATCATTTGGAGCATGGGCTACACAGATAAGAATCAGTTCAACTGAAGGTGATGAAGCAAAACTTGGAGTTAATATTTTAGAAACTATATATTATTTTGTATGGGATATAGTTACAAATAAATATATACCTCAATCCGGCCAAACATGGTTTTATTCTTCAAGTGGAGTTGTTTTACCTTTTATATCAGTTGAAAAAAAAATTACATTTAGTTCTAGTGGTACTAAAGAGGAAAAACAATTAGCTTTCGAGGCGGCTGTAGTTAAAAAGAGTGCTGAAGCAAAACTTCTTGGAGACTATGAAGGCTTTATAATGGTTTGTTATGCGTTAAAAATGTTTGATGGCAGCTATATTAAACATTCTGCACCTAAATTATTGTATGTTGGTGACAAGAACGCACATTTGGTAGATTTAGGAGGAGGAAATTATAAAATTACTCAAATAGAGTTTGGAAGTGTTCTATACGATATTCCGGTAAGCGAACAATTTATTATAGATAAACTTAAAACGCTATCGGATGTAGTAAAATCAATCGACATTTTCATTACTAATCCTATGTCAATTTTTGATTATCCTAATTCATTTACTGATACAGGACTCATTAAACTTCATCCTTTCGAAAAATACAATTACAAAACTATTGTGGACCAAGGTGGATTTTATAGAATTCATTCTATTGAGATAGATGACAAATTAAAGCCAGTTACCGGGATTACAACAAAGATAAATAAGCAGATTGAGGTATCTTATCTTAACAATACTCTTGATTTTAATACTTATCTTAAGCAGTATTACAAGGAAAACATAAATGATATTTCAACATTGACTGCAAATGTTAATTTAACTCTCGACAACTTCTCTCATCATATAAAAGTTGGAAGAGTAAATCAGGGTTACAATAAAAGGGTGTTAAAAGAAAATACTATTGTAAAATTATTTTCAGGGTTCAGTCCACAATACTATTTAATGAATAGAATTACAAATGGATTATATAAAATAGTGTTAGAGGTTGAACTTAATACTGAATATGGAATAAATATTGTTCGTAGCAACCCATATTATACCGATGTTGACAATTTAACATTACCTGAAATTCTATCTTATCCAGATAGTAGAGCTAAAGTATTAAGAGTACTTATAGAGGATCTTCCAGGTTACAGAGTTTTTAAAACACTTCCTTTAACCAGCCATCCATATTTAAACATTTCATACTTTATAAATCCGGGTAAAAATAAAGATGTATTACTTAATGATTTAGGTTATGATTCAGTATATGAATCTTCATTTATTTTACCATTTTTTGATGATTTTATAGTTATGCCTTTTTCTGATAAGGTAGTATCAAACATAATTTTTAATTCGAATGAAGTTCAAGCTTCAGAGGTTAATAATCCTTTCCTTTATCCTGCAAAAAATAGTTACCAGGTTGGAGACGGAGAAATTATTGGCAGTGCCAGCAACTCACTTCCAATTTCTCAGGGCCAATACGGTCAGCATCCTATATTTGTCGCAACAACGAAAGGTTGGTGGGCGCTAAATATTCAAGGTGGTGAAATATTTATAGGTTCCATTACACCCCTTAACGGTTCGATTTGTAACAATCCTAAATCGATAACTTACATTGATGAAACAATTCTATTTTCATCCGATGAGGGACTATGTATACTACAGGGTACACAAACGAGTAATATTTCTACACAACTATGTATACAACCCTACTCACACCTTTCAGATAATGATAATTATCAACTTTTTTTAAACAATCCGGCATTAGTTGAACTTAATAATGATAGTACTGTGGATTTTAGGCAGTACTTAACGAATGCAAACATTTGCTTCGATAATCATTTTCGGGAGGTAATAGTAAGTAACACTAATTACGAATATTCCTATATTTTCAGTCTCGATGCTAAAAATTGGACGAAAAGAAATGAGGTGTTCTCACATTTGATATTCGACTACCCTCACGTCTACTCAGTAGATACTCTAAAGAGTACTGTGCTACAACTCAATAGAGAAGAAGAAACTGAAACACAACAAATTGTAATCTGTACACAGCCTGTTAAGTTGGGAATAGAGGGTTTTAAGAAATTCGAAAGGATAATGCTAAGGTGTAACATCAACCAGGTGGTTGGTAAAATGTTCGGCTTTTATCTTTTCGCATCTCAGGATGGACGGGAATGGCAATTAATAGATGGCAAACAACCGTCCGGTGAATTTAACGATGTGATATTATCAAGGAGTATTACTTTTAAAGAAGCGATTATACTTATCGCAGGAGAAGTTGACAAGGATAGTTATATTACCGGAATGGAATATACGGCTGTGGAGAAGCTGGCAAACAAAATAAGGTAAATTTAATATTATTAAGTTTTTTGGCTGTTTTACTTTTTATGTTTGGTATTATACCCGTATTTTTTTAGACTTAAATATTAAACTGAAAGTAAAAACAGGATATTTCTTAATAAAAAAAAGCCGGGATTTATTCCGGCTTAATTTTGCATTCATATTCTACTTTTTAAATAATCTGCTCCGTAATTGGCGCATATCCGAAATCTACAAGAACAGGTATTAAAGCGTCCAAATGTTCAGAGTTTAAAAGCCTTCTACCTTTTAAAAAATGTGAAAGCGTTTTATCAGGTATTTTAGCTTCTTTTTCGATAGCATTCACAGAAAGGCAACGTAACCGTCTTTCTGTAAAATATGCTTTTATGTTGTTTAGTTCAGCGTTCATTTTCTTTTGTAAGATTTCATTTGTTTTACTTTTTCTTTTGCAGCATTCATAGCTTCTTCTTCTGTTTTGAAACCTTTTTGTTGATTGTAAACGCCGTCAATTAAATATACAAATTCAATTGTGTCAGGGTTCGCTTCTGTCTTTTCGATTGTAATGTTATTTTTCATTTTGTTAAGTATTTAGTGCCTTTTAACCTACTTATTACTTCACTTTCAATATATTCTTTAACTTCTAATGCAAATTCTTGATCTTGACATTTTTCTCTCGAAATATAAAGAGTGTCAGTAAAATAATCACTTGGATGGCTTTCCATACCTTTTTCGTATGCCATTTCGCTTACATAGTCAGATATTACACTTTCTAACCAACCTTCATTTTCGTTTTTAAATTGTTCTAAATATTCCATTTTCTTAGTATTAAATAGAGTTTGTTTGTCTCTCTAATCTGTACCAAATGTAGTACCTTTATTTCAATGTACCAAATATTATACAATAAAAATGCAAATAAAAGTGAAAATAATTTTAACATAATGATTAACAGCGTGTAACACAGCATAAAAAAAGAGGTGGTTAGCCTCTTTTTCAAATTATATGATAAGGTATTCTTCAAGTAACTTCTTTTTCTCCAAAAAGCTTATTAAATTCTGAATAGCTCTCCTCTTAAACCTTAACCTCGCATTCTGGGATGATATAATCCCTTCTAATACTTTCTCTCTTGCCTTTTTCATTTTATTTTTTTTGAAATTCCTATATATTACGGGGGTTTAAGTGAAATTGTTTAGAGTTGTTAAACATATATAACTATTAATGTTACATTTATTCCTTTTGTATTTTTGATTAGGCACCTTCAATTAATTTGATACGTTCATTGCTTACATTGAAGACTCTATTGTATTCATATAACTCTCTGAATTTTTTAGTTTTTGTAATCCTGTGTAATTTAACTTGATAAGAAATATTTTCATATATTTTATCTTGTCTTGATAATAATACACCTGACCAACTAACTGAAATTATGGTTGCTGGTTCAAACTGTTTCTTTTTTGAACGAGGATCTATAACTAAACATTCTGTATTTAGTAGTTTTTTTAAGTCATTTGTTTCCATTGTGTATATTTTTAATAATTAAACCGACAACTTATCAGTGAATTGCAATGATGTTGGCAAAACTTCTACAATTGTCCCATCTTCAATCTCTACTAATGCAACTGTATAATTACCAAATCCTGCAGTTGATTCTTCGTAAGCATTTGCCCATTGGTGAAATAATCCTTTATGCGGGAATCCTTCTTCCCATATTCCTGTACCTTGGATAACGGTATAACCATCACCCATGTGCTTTCTTTGAATAAATTTTTTAAAGTTTACTGTTCTCATAATAAAGGAATTTAAGAAAAATTAAATGGAAATGCTCTACCTGGTTTACGAGAAACAGCCTCGTGACCATGTTCAATCAAATGTTTACGCAAATCTTCGATGTCTTCTTTTTTGCCCTTTAATCCTAAGTGCATATCAACCATCATGTCAGGCTTAAATCCAACCAAAACTTCAATATTGCGTTCAGAACAGAGCTTTTCAACTACTTCTTTGAAATTATATTCTCCGAAAATTGTAACCCAAAGTTTTCTTTTTACTTTCATATTATTTTGTTTATAGTAATTTAATTCGGCAGTACATACGCTTTACATTAGCCGTCATTAAAACTGTGGATCATGGTGGACAGGTTTTTGAAATTGCCGACTTTGCTTTTTTGGCTTTAATTCATCTGGTAAAAAATCACCAAACTCTCTTATAAAATTTGTTTTAGCAAGTATGTGATGTTGTTTTGTTGCATCGAAATCTTTAGCAAGTATATTCCATGCAACTCCTTTTGTAAAACCTTTGTTACAATCACTTACTTTAGTCCAGTCTTTAATTTTTGTCTTTGCATTATTGAACATTTCTTGTATTTGTTCATTCGTAATTGTTTCAGCAATTTTTCGTGCATCATTTCTATTCATCGCTCAGTTATTTAAAGTTCCTGCCGTTTAAAATATACAGATTTTCTATCTTTTCTTCCGTATGTTTTACCATCTTTGAAGGCAACCATTTCGTAAGACATACATCTGTTTTTTAAACACCAATCGTTTTCGTTTTTATTACACAATGATTTTGCATCACAACTATTACAAATGTTTGGCGTTATTGCTTTGTTTTTAGCAACTGCATAAAATCCGTCCGGGGCTTCGTTTTTATCAACTCCACAGGTTTGGTTATTTGCTTCGTTTATGGATGAAAATAAATTTAATTGTATCATAGTCATTATTATGATACAGTTTTAGACTGATACGTTGCTTCAAGGTGCTTTCTAAATTCTGCAACCATTTCATCAACCGTTATTTCTCCAGACTCAACTGCATTATTGAGTTGGTCCATACTTAAATTTTCGTCTGCTTTTCTATCATAGTAAAGAAAAGAAGAACATAGATCGCTAATTGTATCGAAAATTATTTGTTTCATATGCTTACTATTTAGTTTATTTAAATTTACGGGTATAATATTCTCGATTGCATCTATCATTACAAAATTCTTTCTGTCCTTCCGGAAGTGGATGTTCGCAATATTTACATCTGCTAACAGCACGTATATTCAAGTCTTTCACTTGCTGTTGTGCATATTCCTCCATCGCATCTAAAATATATTGCATAAATTTACCGTGTCCATCGTGTCCAAATTCTGCTGTAAAGTGTTTCTGTAAAATCTGTTCTTTTGTTTCAATTTTAGACTTGTTGTGATTGTGCAACTCGTGTTCATGGTAGCCTTTAAGTAGCGATATTAATGTAGTTAGTTTCATTCCTGCTACGTGGTGTTCTCTTACCATTGTTGGTATATGTTCCTTTATGTAATCTTCTGCTTTCATTGCTTAATTTTTAGTATTTACTATAAATGGTTTATCCCAGGCACCAATAGATAGGTTAAAATAATAACCTACATCATGATAGTCTGACATTGAGTCGCTTTTGTTGTAGTTGGTTTTGTTGCTTATTTCAATAACCTTTTTGAGTACCTCAATTGCAGCTTGGTTACTTCTTTCTTCAGTACAATATTGGTTTACCTGTTCGTAATTTCTTTTTATATCATCCCGAAGTTCAAAAGGAGCTTCTAAAATAGATACGGATAACGAAGAATAATCATGGTTGGTTACTGATAGTTTCCATCCATCTTTTGAAGGATACAAAACTTTAAGCTCGTTCCTTATCTCTTTTGTTTTTTCAGTGCTTATGTAGGCCATATTGTTATATTAATAGGATCAATACATTTTTTATAAAAGTTTATCACCACACATTCCAAACCTTATTTTCCTATTCATATCCTTCATCCTGGTCTGGTGTATGCATGGATAGTATTTACATTCATCACAATCGAATTCTGGTGTTGGTGTTATTGTTACTCCTTCGTGGACATGGACCATTACTGAATGAGTTTTGGAGTTTTTAGAATAGAACATTGTTATCCAACTAAACCATTTGTTTATCCAATCCACAACTTCAATAATTCTTACATGTTGGAACCAATCCTTTTCAGTAAGCAAGTTAGTGCCGCATTTCGGGCATGGTGAGTTTATAAACAATACTAAATGTTTCTCGTTTTCTTCCGTTAAAGGAATATTGTAATCACAATTATCACACTCAATTAATAATTCTCGATGCATTTCAATTAGCTTCCTCATTACTCAATTTTTAAAAGTTTCAAAAACTACTCTTCGCCCTTTCCAAAAACTCCAATACGTTGTTATGTTAACCGTATCTCCCCTTTCGAACATTACAGTATCTGGGTATTCATAACGTAGCTCCGTAGCTGTTAAATTTAAAAACTCATGTGGAGCATCGTTAACCGATTGATAAGCATTAATACAGATATATGCTTTTTTTGGGGATGGCTTCATGGAAGCACAGGAGAATAAAGTCAACGATAGTATGAGAATCAAACAAAAGTTTTTCATATTATTTTTTTAAGGATTCTAACTTGTTTATAATTCTATTGTAGTAAAGTTCATCTATGGATTTAATATCATCCATTATTTTCAAAAAATTAGGTAGTCGTTCTGCTTTAATAATATCATTATCAAAAATATCATGACAAACCCTATGACTTAAACCTGTATTTTTTTTCATAGTTTGTAATTCAAACCGGGTATATCTACTACTCGCATAAGACCTGCGTATTTTATGTGCAAGGTCTCCATACCTGCCAGCAAACTGAGAGCAAAAAATACATTCAGGTTGATACTCTATTAACCATTTTTTGCGCTTGTTTAATACTCGATCAATCTTAGCCTGTTCAGAGGATTTAGATTTAGGTTTTGTCTTTATCATATTAGAAATATTTAATTACATATTCCAAACCTTTATCATCCTTAATTTTAACCGAATAATTCTGGCTTACATCACTTTTTTTCTTTTGGTTCTGTTCCATTTTCCCAAATAATGCAGCCTCATTTATGCTTCGTGCATTCCTTATTATTCCAATTGTATAGCTTGACATAATCTTTGGTATTAGTATAAATAATTTAAAGTTAAAAGCTGTGTCCCGTATCACGGCATCCGGTTTAGTGTTTATCCGTTACACTTTAGAATTGATTATATAATTCGTGGAGATAACGGGAATCGAACCCGTACTTTCAAGTAAAATGGAAAACACCCATCCCTTTATCCGTTCCTTCGTTCTGAACGTTTATCCCCTTAAATACCATTTACCATTCCTCGGTAAATGTGTAGTCATGTTGTAATCCAAACGATTCCATTTTAGCTGCCTTACAACTATTTTTATTTGTTCCAATAAAATATTCCCTCCCCGTAGAAGGGCAGTGGCAATTATAAAACAAAAGAGGATCTTCAATTTTTTGAATAGTGAAACTTACTATTCGCATAGGATATCCATAACCATCATCTTTTACTTCATCTAATATTTTATAATCAGACAATTCTTTCATTTTTACCTTATCCATAAATTGGTATGCAACCCGGCGATGTTCTATATTATCAATAGCAAAAACTTCAGAAGCCTTTAGCTTATCAAATTTTATTTTCAAAAACCATTCTTTTTTAAACTCTACATCGTTTAAATAATATTTTGATTTGCTGTTTTTAGCGATAAGCCAATCCGAAGAATGTTCGGTTATAATCCACGTATTTGCTGAAAAATTTTTCCAAAGTCGTTTTTCTACACCTAAATTATTTTGAATTTTTATAAATCCGGAAATCTCAGTTAATGCAGGAGCGGTGAAGGTTGCACCCTCTTGAACGTCAACGGAACCGGATTTTGTTAATGCAGGAGCGGTGAAGGTTGCACCCTGACGAACGTCAACGGAACCGGATTTTGTTAATGCAGGAGCGGTGAAGGTTGCACCCTCTTGAACGTAAACGGAACCGGAAATCTCAGTTAATGCAGGAGCGGTGAAGGTTGCACCCTGACGAACGTCAACGGAACCGGAAATCTCAGTTAATGCAGGAGCGGTGAAGGTTGCACCCTCTTGAACGTAAACGGAACCGGATTTTGTTAATGCAGGAGCGGTGAAGGTTGCACCCTCTTGAACGTAAACGGAACCGGAAATCTCAGTTAATGCAGGAGCGGTGAAGGT
>Ga0214473_10000360_pt1 | contig 63690 bp, 53 predicted proteins | sample RVTome_7_FD_203509 | JGI IMG/M metagenome (GOLD analysis project Ga0214473, IMG submission 203509) | Soil microbial communities from uranium-contaminated site in the Upper Colorado River Basin, Wyoming, United States - RVT98D197 | ecosystem: Environmental > Terrestrial > Soil > Contaminated >...
CAGGTAATCGCGCACATACTGCTTGTCGAATGACGGCGGACTGGTGCCCTCGCCATAGCTGTCCACCGGCCAGAATCGCGAGGAGTCGGGTGTCAGCACTTCGTCCATCAGCACGATCCGCCCCTTGCGGTCCAGGCCGAATTCGAACTTCGTGTCGGCGATGATGATTCCGTTGGCCAGCGCATGTGCGGTTGCATTCGAGTACAAGGCGAGGGCGAGTTGCCGGATCCTGGCGGCCGCCGAGGCGCCGACGATCGTGACCATCTGATCGTAGCTGATGTTCTGGTCGTGGTCGCCGGCCGCAGCCTTGGTGGCCGGCGTGAATATCGGCTCCGGCAGCTTCGCAGCCTGCACCAGTCCCTCGGGCAGCCGGATGCCGCCGATCATTCCGCCTTGCTGGTAATCCTTCCAGCCCGAGCCGGCCAGATAGCCACGCACGACGGCCTCGACGGGCAACGGCGTCAGGCGCTCGACGACGACTGCGCGGCCCTCGAGCATCGCGAGTTCCGCGGGATCGTCGACATAGCGGGACACGGATTCCCCGGTCAGGTGATTCGAGACGATGCGGCAGGTACGCCCGAACCAGAAATTGGAGATCGCCGTGAGCACGCGACCCTTGCCGGGGATCGGGTCCGGCAGCACGACGTCGAACGCAGAGAGCCGGTCGGTCGCAACCATCAGCAGGCGCGTGTCGTCGATCGCGTAGTTGTCCCGCACCTTGCCGCGGTGGACGATTGACAGGCCTGTAAGCCGGGATTCAAACAGCGGGCTTGGGTCCATGCGCAGCAGGCTCTTGGTACCATGGCGCTTGCGCGCGCCCGTTCGGGGAGCGCGGATTCTTGCAGCCGCGCGATGAGGCGGTCAAGGAAAGGCTGATGCACTGGACCGGCAAGCTGATCGGCGCGTTGCTGGGGTACATGCTGAGCCGTCGTCCATCCGGCGTGTTGATCGGGCTGATTCTCGGCCATTTCTACGACCTGTACGCCGCGCGGGGCGAATCCGGGCCGAGGGCCGACCCGGCCACGGTGCGCGCGACGTTTTTCCGCACGGCCTTCAGCGTGATGGGCCATGTCGCGAAATCCGATGGCCGCGTGTCGGAGCAGGACATCGCCGCGGCGCGGCGGGTCTTTCGCCAGTTCAACCTGGGCGAGGCCGATACCCGTGCCGCGATCGAATGCTTCACGCAGGGCAAGGATAGCGGATTCGACGCGGCTGCCGCGCTCGCAGAGCTGGTTCGCATCTGCCGTGGCCGCGACGGGCTGCTGCGCATGTTCCTCGAAATCCAGATGCGCGCTGCGCTGATGGGCGACGGAATGCGAGGGGCGACGGGCGCAAGCCTCGCGCGCGTGGCTCAGGCGCTTGGGATCAGCGCCCTTGAGTTCGCACATCTCGAGACCGTGCTGCGACTGCAGGCCCAGGGCGCAAGCTACGGTTACCGAGCGGGGCCCGGCAGCGGGCCGCAGCCGGGTGGGACGGCCGCAGGCCGCGATCCGCTCGCGGAAGCCTACGAAGTGCTGGACGTGCCGAAAGCCGCCAGCGATGCCGAGGTCAAGCGCAGCTATCGCCGCCTGATGAGCCAGAACCACCCGGACAAGCTGGTCGCCCGCGGCCTGCCGGAGTCGATGCTCGAAGTGGCCAAGCAAAAGACCCAGGCGATCCAGGCGGCCTACGAACGCATCCGCGAATCGCGTGGAATGCGATAGGCTAGCATTCAAAGATGCAGCCGCCGGTCATCGCACCCTCGATACTTTCCGCGGACTTCGCGCGTCTCGGTGCGGAGGTCGACGCGGTGCTTGCAGCCGGCGCGGACTGGATTCATTTCGACGTGATGGACAATCATTACGTGCCGAATCTGACGATCGGCCCGCTGGTCTGCAAGGCGCTGCGCAGGCACGGCGTCAAGGCGCCCATCGACGTGCACCTGATGGTGAACCCGGTCGACCGGCTGGTCCCCGATTTTGCCGAGGCGGGGGCAAGCTGGATCAGCTTTCACCCTGAGGCGAGCCGGCATGTCGATCGCACGATCCGGCTGATCCGCGAGTCGGGCTGCCGGCCGGGTCTGGTGCTCAATCCGGCGACGCCGCTCAGCTGGCTCGATCACGCGCTGGAATCGATCGACCTGCTGCTGCTGATGTCCGTCAACCCCGGTTTTGCCGGGCAGCAGTTCATCGAGCCGGTGCTGGGCAAGCTCGCCGAGGCGCGCCGGCTGATCGACGCCAGCGGCCGGGAGATCCGGCTCGAAATCGACGGCGGGGTCAAGCTGGACAACATCGGCGCGATCGCGCGTGCCGGAGCCGATACCTTCGTGGCCGGCAGCGCGATCTTCGGCAGCCGGGATTACCCGGCCACGATCCGCGCGTTGCGTGCGGCCATCGCGGGCCGCTGAACCGGCCTACTTGGCGGCTGCGCCGGCAGCCTTCGCGAACTCCGGCGCGGGCCGCGCCTTCACCTTGGGCCGCGCCCCGAACACCACGATCGTCTTGCCACGCGCGGTCAGGATGCCCTGCTCCTCGAGCACCTTGAGCACCCGGCCCGCCATCTCGCGCGAGCAACCGACGAGGCGCGACAGCTCCTGGCGGCTGACCTTGATCTGCATGCCTTGCGGGTGGGTCATGGCGTCCGGCTCGCCGCACAGATCCATGATCGCGTGCGCGATGCGACCGGTGACGTCGACGAAGGCGAGGTCGCCGAGCTTGCGATTGGTGCGATCCAGGCGCGTCGCGAGCTGGGTCGAGAGTTCGAACACGAGCCCGGGGCTCTCCGCGGCGACCTGGCGGAAACGCGGGTAAGTCATTTCGGCGAGTTCGCATTGCGTGCGCGTGCGCACCCAGGCACTGCGCTGCTGGCTGTCCGAAAACAGACCCATCTCGCCGAAGAACTGCCCCTTGTTGAGATAGGCGAGGACCATTTCATTGCCATCCTCGTCCTCGATCATCACCTCGACCGATCCGCGGATGATGTAGTAGAGGACATCCGGCAGGTCGCCGGCATGGATCAGCACGGTCTTGGACGGCACCGTACGGACGCGGCAATAACTCAGGAACCGGTTGATTGCCGGAATATCAGTCAGCTGCTTGACGCTGTCTTCCATGATGTACCCCCGGGACGGATGCCGCGTGGCTCGGTGCCTGTAGCAGGCTTGGCCGCCGTTGTATTACAGGCCTGCCCGCGCCGCAAGACATAATCGAAGCCGGGTCAGATCCAGTACGCCGTGCCGGTCATAATCCGGGCCGTCAGCCGCATCAGCTGTGGCACCGGTGCGGGCAGCGACTCGCCGCCCGCCGCGAGCGCCGACTGGCCGTGGCGGATCTCGTCCGACTTCATCTGTTCGAGGATCGCGCGGCTGCGCAGGTCGTCGTCCGGCAGCCTATCCAGATGTCCTTCGAGGTGACCCTCGACCTGTCTTTCAGTCTCGGCCATGAAGCCCAGGCTGATCCGGTCCCCGCACAGGCCCGTGACCGCGCCGATTGCGACCGAGCCCGCGTACCAGAGCGGGTTCAGCAGGCTGGTGCGCGAGCCGAGCTCCTCGATGCGGTCGCGGCACCAGGCCAGGTGATCGCCTTCTTCCGCGGCAGCCTGGCGCAGTTGCGCGCGGATCGGTTCCGAACGCGCGGTCAGTGCCTGGCCGTGATACAGGCCCTGGGCGGCGACCTCGCCAGAATGATTGACCCGCATCAGCCCGGCAACGTGGCGCCGCCGGGTCTCATCGACCAGCCGGGCCCCGGCCCTGGGTCCGGGTGTCGGTCGCGCGGCAGGGGGGCGGCCAAAGCTCGCGCGCAGCCCGGAATCCGCCAGTTCCAGCAGGCGGTCGAGCGGCGAGAGCGAGCGGTGGGCCATGGGACGCATATTATATATGCCTTGCCGGAACCGCTTCCCCAGTCCTGCCAACGACTTGCGCATCAGGGTATCCGGCTTTGCAATGCCCCCGCATCTGTGTAAACTTGCCGGCCTTTCTCGAACCCGACCCTGCTCAGGGGCCCAAAATGAAGACGGTTTTCGCGAAGCCAGAGCGCGTGCGTCGCGACTGGTATCTGGTGGATGCGTCCGGCAAGACCCTCGGTCGCCTGGCGTCTGCTGTGGCATTCCGGTTGCGCGGCAAGCACAAGCCGGAGTACACGCCGCACGTCGATTGCGGCGACTACATCATCGTCATCAATGCCGAGAAGGTGGCGGTGACGGGCAACAAGTTGCGCGACAAGGTTTATCAGCAGCACACGGGCTATCTGGGCAACCTGAAGACGGTGGCGCTCGGGAAGCTCATGGCCGAGCACCCGGAGCGCGCCATCGAGTACGCGGTCAAGGGCATGCTGCCGAAGACGATCCTGGGCCGCCAGATGTACAAGAAGCTGCACGTCTTCGCCGGCGCGAAGCATCCCCATCAGGCGCAACAGCCGAAGTCACTCGAGCTCTAGACCAGGATAAAGACCATGGCATTGAACGACACCTACGGTACCGGCCGGCGCAAGACTTCTGCGGCGCGCGTTTTCCTGAAGCCCGGCAAGGGTGCGATCACCGTGAACGGCCGGCCGCTCGACGAGTTTTTCGGCCGCAAGACCGGCCGGATGATCGTGCGCCAGCCGCTCGAGCTGGTGCAGATGACCGAGCGCTTCGACGTCAACGTGCTGGTCGAGGGTGGCGGCGTAACCGGCCAAGCGGGCGCGATCCGTCATGGCATCACCCGCGCGTTGATCGAGTACGACGAGACCCTGCGCAAACCCTTGCGCGCCGCGGGTTTCGTGACGCGCGACGCGCGTGAGGTCGAGCGCAAGAAAGTCGGCCGGCGCAAGGCCCGCCGCGGCCCGCAGTTCAGCAAGCGCTGAGTCAGTATCCTGCGGACGAACCGCATTTGGGGGATCGTCTAGCGGTAGGACTACGGACTCTGACTCCGTCAACCTAGGTTCGAATCCTAGTCCCCCAGCCAACGAGATCAGAAGGCCGGCCCACAGGGTCGGCCTTCTGGTTTTGCGCGGGCTAGCGCTTCAGGGTCTGCACGCTGCTGTCGCCTGCGACCAGCAATACATCAGCGCCGCGGCGCGCAAACAGCCCGACTGCGACGACGCCCGCCAGCAGCCCGATCTCGGCCTCGAGCGTGGCCGGGTCCCGGATCTTCAGGTTGTGCACGTCCAGGATCATGTTGCCGTTGTCGGTTGTGAATCCCTCGCGATACACGGGCTGGCCGCCGAGGCCGACCAGCTTGCGGGCGACCAGTGAGCGCGCCATCGGGATCACCTCGACTGGCAGCGGGAACCGCCCGAGGAATGCGACGAGTTTTGTATCGTCGATGATGCAGACAAAGCGGCGGCTGGCGGCCGCGACGATCTTCTCGCGGGTCAGGGCGCCGCCACCTCCCTTGATCAGGTGGAGATGGCGAGTCGCCTCGTCGGCGCCATCGACGTACAGGGGCAGGTCACCGGCATCGTTGAGATCCACGACCTCGATGCCGGCTGCGCGCAGCAGGCGGGTACTGGATTCCGACGAGGAAACGGCTCCGGCGATGCGATGGCGACGCTCGGCAAGCCCCGCGATGAAGTGGTTGACCGTCGAGCCGGTGCCGACCCCGACCAGCGCGTCGTCCTCGACAAACTCCAGCGCGGCAAGCGCGGCGGATCTCTTCTTCGCATCGGCATTCATCTTCGCTCTCCGCAAAAAACTGTGCCCGCTTTCGCGGGCACAGTTTCAGCTTTCAGAGAACCGGCGGAAGGTGGTCAATCGATCAGCCAACCGCCGATCCCGCTGCAGAAGGCCTTACTTCTTTTTCGCAGCCTTCTTCTTGCCCTTCTTCTTGGTCGCCATGTTGGATCTCCATGTCGGGTTAATCCGAGGTCGGAGTATATACATGGTTAACGGGAATGCAAGCAAGGGGTATTGACTTCGCGCGTGTCAATGCAGTATCCGATCGCCTGTCGACACTGCACAGACTCACACCGGAAGTGCAATCGGCGAATCGCGATCAGCCCGCGGTCGCGAAAACGTGAATCATTCGAATCATCCGAAACAGCTTGTTTCCCAGTGCCGCGTGAATGTCACGCTGCTTTCCCCGCGGCGAGGCGATGAATGAATTTCCATTCGTCGGAAGTGACGGGCGTGATCGAAAGCCGGTTGCCACGACGCAACACGAGCAGGTCCCGCAATGGACCGCCGGCATGCTCGCGCAACGTCGCCAATGTGACCGGCTGCGCAAACCTGGCGAGCAGCTGCACCTCGACCTGATACCAGCGTGGATCGGCAGGTTCGCTCGCGGCCTGGCGCACGATGCGCATCGTTCCGTAGATGCCGGGCTGCGCGCAGCTCGAGTGGTAGATGAATGCACGATCGCCGCGACGGAAATCATCGCGCAGCATGTTGCGTGCCTGGTAGTTGCGAACTCCGTCCCATGCCGCGCTACGCTGCGGTGCGCCGGCCAGGTCGTCGATGCCGAACGTGGAGGGCTCGGACTTCATCAGCCAGTATTTCACGAGCCGTTTTCCGCGGGTTTTCCGCAATGCAGGGCTGCGGCGCGGCCATGGATGCGGCGTTCCGTGACGACACCCCACAACGGCACGTCGTGCGGCCCGGCGGGCAACCGGTCCACTCGTTGCAGCTCGAATCCGAGCCCGATCAGCAGCGGCCGACGCCAGGCGCTGCGATGACGCAGGAAGGCGAAATGCCGGTCATAGAATCCGGCGCCCATCCCCAGCCGGTTGCCGTCGGCGTCGAAGCCGACCAGCGGCACCAGCACCAGGTCGAGCCAACGGGTCGAGTCATGTTCCGCGGGGCCCGGCCGCGGGCAGGTCGGGTAGGGCGCAAAGCGCATGCGCCGGCCGCGGAAACTGGTGATGACCGGCCGGTGGACCTGGCAACCGAGCGCCCGCGCGCGCTTCAGGATCGGGGAGGGATCGATCTCGCCGTCCATTGATTCATAAACCGCAATCCGCGATCGCGGCCGTGGCAAGCCCAGCCGCGCGAGTGCAGCATCGACCGCCGCTGCGGCTGCGAGCCGTTCGGCGGCGCCGACGGCGCGACGCGCGGCGCGCAGGCGCCGGCGCAAACCTGCTTTGTCGTTGTCAGGCATTGGAGAAGCGGGATGGCGCCACCCGCATGTGCCGTTGCAGACCGCTGCTCTCGAACCAGAGCAACAAGTGGAGCAAGCCGCGGCATTTAAGGCTTTCCGCCATGGGGCGGACCTGCACAATGCTGCCGCTGAGCCGGGCTCCTGGGTTTTTCACATTAGGGTCGAGAGTACCCAGGCCCACATCGAACACCGCAGGCGGCGCCAAACTATGGCGGCAGCGCGATCCGCGCGTGCCGCGCTAATTCAGGGATCCAGCTGCTGCCCGCGGGTCAGCGCTGACTCGACGCGCTCGCGCATGGCCTTCAGCCGCGCGGCAACGTCCAGTTCGACGTCCTCATCGCGGCCGCGCGACAGCAGCAGGTCGTTGGCGATGTTGAGTGCGGCCATCACGGCGATGCGGTCAAGTCCGACCACCTTGCCGCTGTCGCGGATCTCGCGCATCTTGCCGTTCAGGAACTCCGCCGAGTCGAGCAGCGCCGCCCGCTCCTCGGCCGGACAGGCCACATGGTATTCCTTCTCGAGGATCCGCACACTGACCCGACTGACATCCGTCGTCACGCGCCACTCTCCATCGCCTTCAGGCGTCCGATCATCGCCTCGACGCGCGCCCGGACCTGCTCGTTCTTCTGCATCAGCGTGGCCCGTTCGGCACTCAGGGAATCCTGGCGCTGGCGCAGCGCGCGGTTCTCCTCCTTGAGCTGGGCGACCACACCGACCACTTCGTCGAGGCGTCGCTCGAGCCGCTTCAACTCTCGCTCGAGACCGGGCTTCGTTGTTGCATCTTCCATAGGGCCATTATGAAACCGCTTTGCAAGGCGGGTCAACGCGGCTTGCGCTGGGGTCGCAGGCTGCCGCGGAGTACCATTTGCTGCTACCTTGCCAAGCGTGACATATGGGGAACTGCAGGCCGTGCTCGATGGCCTCGATGCGGCGGTCGGCGCGGCCGAAGCGCATGGCTGCCTGTGCGGCGCGCTGTGCGCGCGCGCAGGCTACGCAACCACGGAATGGGTCGGGGAACTGATCGACGGCGAGCGGATCGCGGAGCTCGACGGGCACTCGCGGGCGCTGCTGGACACGTTGCACGAGCAGACGCTGGAGGCGCTGCGGTCGCAGGAATTCGGGTTCGCGCCGCTCGTTCCGGATGACGCCGCGGCGCTCGAGGCTCGGGTGGACGCGCTTTCGGCCTGGTGCGCCGGGTTCCTCTACGGCGTCGGCACGGGCGGCGCAGGCACGGACCCGGGCACGGTCGGCGACGTCACGGAGATCCTGCAGGATCTCGGCGCGATTGCGCGGGCGCGACTGGATCCGCAGGAGGCCGCGCAGGGCGGCGAGGAAGCGTTCGTCGAGCTGTTCGAGTACGTGCGGGCCGGTGCGCAGCTCGCATTCGACGAGCTTGCCGCGCTGCGGGCTGCGCAGCCGGATGTTGGGTCGGTCCATTGAGCGAGGCCGCATGACGAAAGTCGAATTCGCGAGGCGCCGGCGCCAGTTGATGCGGTTGATGGGCAAGAACGCCATCGCGATCCTGCCGGCCGCGCCCATCCGGCTTCGCAACGGCGACGTCGAGTATCAGTACCGCCCGGAAAGCGATTTCTATTACCTGACGGGATTCCCGGAGCCGGAGGCGGTCGCCGTCCTGGTGCCGGGCCGCCCGCAGGGCGAATACGTGTTATTCGTGCGCGAGCGCGACGCGGAGCGCGAGGCCTGGGACGGCGCGCGCGCGGGGCCGGACGGCGCGGTCAGCGAACATGACGCAGACGACGCATTCCCGTTCCAGGACATCGACGAAATCCTGCCGGGCCTGCTCGAGCGCTGCTCCCGTGTCTATTGCACCATGGGCACGCATCCGGAATTCGACAAGCGCGTGATCGGCTGGGTCAACCGGCTGCGGTCGCAGGCCAAGCAGGGCCTGCACACCCCGCAGGAGTTCGTCGCGCTCGACCACCCGCTGCACGAATTGCGGCTGTTCAAGAGTCGTGCCGAACTCGTGGCAATGCGCCGCTCCGCGCGGATCGCCTGCGCGGCGCACCGGCGCGCGCTGCAGGCGACCGCACCGGGGCGCATGGAATACGAGGTCATGGCCGAGATCCTGCACGAGTTTCACCGCAGCAAGGCCGACATCTCCTACCATCCGATCGTTGGCAGTGGCCCGAATTCCTGCGTGCTGCACTATCGCGACAACGATCGCCAGATGAAGGACGGGGAGTTGCTGCTGATCGACGCGGGTTGCGAGTACCAGTACTACGCGTCCGACGTGACCCGCACGCTGCCGGTTGGCGGCCGTTACACCGAGCGCCAGCGCGACGTCTACGAAATCGTGCTGGAGGCCCAGAAAGCCGCGATCGCCAAGGTCCGGCCGGGCTGCCACTGGAACGACCCGCACGACGCCGCCGTCCGCGTGATCACGCAGGGCCTGGTCCGCATCGGTCTGCTGCGGGGGCGCGTCGCCAGGCTCATCAAGGACGGTGCGTACCGGAAGTTCTTCATGCATCGAACCGGCCACTGGCTGGGCATGGACGTGCACGACGTGGGCGAATACAAGGTCGGCGAGCAGTGGCGACTCCTGGAGCCGGGCATGGTCACCACCGTGGAGCCGGGCATCTACATTGCCCCGGGATCGAAGGGTGTCGCCCGGCATTGGTGGGGCATCGGCGTGCGCATCGAGGATGATGTCGTCGTGACGAACGATGAGCCCGAGGTGCTGACCGAGGCCATGCCCTCGGATCCGGATGAAATCGAACGCCTGATGGCGGCCGCCTGAGCCGCGCCGGACGACAAAACCCGATGGGCAAACCCGGTGTCTTGCGTTGCGATGTCGCCATTGCGGGCGGCGGGATGATCGGCCTGTCGCTGGCAGCCGCACTCGCCGAACTGCCTCTCGACGTCGTGGTGATCGAGCCGGTCCCACCCGAGGCAGCCGAGCAACCGAGCTTCGATGCGCGCACCACCGCGCTGTCCGGTGGCAGCCGCCGGGTGCTCGAGGGCGTCGGCGTCTGGCCGGCAGTCGCCGGGCAGGCCACGCCGATCCGCAGGATCCACGTGTCGGAACGCGGCGTCTTCGGCTTCGCGCGACTGACCGCCGAGGAGCAGGGTGTCGCCGCGCTCGGCTACACGATCGAGAACCGGCTGCTAGGCCAGGCGCTGCGCGGGCGCTGCGCCGCCATCGCACGCCTGACGCTGTGCCAGGCCGGCGTGCGCGAGGTGACGCCAGGCGGAGATCCCGTGCGGCTCGTGACCGACCAAGGTCAGCAGATCGAGGCGCGCCTGGTCGTCGCGGCGGACGGTGCGCAGTCGCGCGTGCGCAGCGCCCTCGGCATCGAAGCGACCGTGTCGGATTACGGCCAGCAGGCGATCATCGCGCATGTGGATCCCGAACGCTTCCACGACTACACGGCCTACGAGCGCTTCACCCCTACGGGACCGATCGCCGTGCTGCCGATCGCCGAAGGCCGCTGCGCGGTCGTGTGGACGCTCGCGCCCGAGGCGGCGCGCCGCGCGCTTGCGCTGCCCGATGCGACCTTCATCGCCGAACTGCAGCAGGCCTTCGGCTTGCGCCTCGGCCGGTTCAGGCGCGTCGGCCGGCGGCAGGCCTACCCGCTTGCGCTGACGCGCTCCGACCGGCAGTCGGCCCCGCGCACGGTGATCGTCGGGAACGCAGCGCAGGGCCTGCATCCGGTCGCCGGGCAGGGGTTCAACCTCGGCCTGCGCGACGTCGCGACGCTCGCCGAGGTGCTGGCCGACGAAATCGCGGAATGCGCGGGCGCCGCCGATCCAGGCGCAGCCCATGTGCTCGAGCGCTACACGCGCTGGCGGCAGCCGGACCGCACCGCGGTGATCCGGTTCACCGACGCCCTGGTGCGGGGCTTCGGCAACCCGCTCGGCGCCCTGCGTGCCGCCCGCGCTTCAGGCCTGCTGCTGTTCGACCTGCTGAGTCCGGTCAAGCACGAGTTCGCACGCCGGACGATGGGCCTGGCCGGCCGCCTGCCGCGCCTGGTGCGTGGCTTGCCGCTGGTCGCCGTGCAGCGGGCGGCGCAAGGCCCTGCACGCGCATGAAACGCGACTTCGACCTGCTGATCGTCGGCGGTGCAATGGCCGGGACAGGCGCGGCGGCGCTGTTCGCCTCGAATCCGAAGACATCTGCGCTGCGTATCGCGCTCCTGGAGCCGAGGCCAGTGGGCGCTCCGGCCGCGACGGAACCGCTCGACCTGCGCGTCTCGGCGCTGTCGCGGGCCTCGCAGCGCCTGCTCGAGTTGACCGGCGCCTGGCCGGCCGTGATGGCCCGGGGTGCCGCCGCATACCAGCGCATGCTCGTCTGGGAGGAGCACGCCTCGCCCGACGGGCCGGGCTCGCTTCATTTCGACGCGGCCGAGCTCGGCGAGCCGGATCTCGGCCATATCGTCGAGAACCGCACCGTGCAGGCCGCGCTCCTGGAGCGTGCGACCGCGGCAGGGGTCGTGCTGCTGCGCGCCGGGTTTGCGTCGTTGGCGCAGAGCGACGATGCGATCCGCGTCGGGACGACCGACGGCCGGGAGTTCAGCGCAGCGCTCGTCATCGGCGCCGACGGCGGTGATTCGGCGGTACGCTCGCAGGCGGGCATCGAGACACGCGGCTGGGACTATGAGCAGCACGCCGTGGTCACGCACCTGTCCTGTGAGAAGGCGCACCGGGACACGGCCTGGCAATGCTTCCTTGATACCGGACCGCTGGCACTGCTGCCGCTCGCCGACGGGCGCGTGTCGATGGTCTGGTCGACGACCCCGGCGCTGGCCGCAGACCTCGTCAACTGTACCGATATCGATTTCGCCGCGCGCGCGACCGCCGCATCGGCGGGCGTGCTGGGACGGCTCGAAGCGACTGCCAGGCGCGCGTCGTTTCCGCTGCGGCTGTTGCATGCGCGACGCTATGCGGCGCCACGGCTGGCGCTGATCGGCGATGCGGCGCACACGGTTCATCCGCTGGCCGGGCAGGGCATCAACCTCGCATTCCTGGACGCTGCGGCGCTCGTCGACGTCATCGGTGCGGCGCTCGAGGCCGGCGACGATCCGGGTGAACTGCGCGTGCTCAGGCGTTACGAGCGCTGGCGCAAGGCCGAGGCGCTGCCGGCGATCGCGCTGCTGGACGGCATCCAGCGCTTGTTCCAGGGTGGCGATGCGCTGCAATCGCGATTGCGCCGCACGGGCCTCGACCTGGTCGAGGCCTCGGGGCCGTTGAAGCGAATGTTGATGCAACGTGGGCTGGGTGTCGCCGGCGACCTGCCGGCCTCGGTGCGTCGGCCGCCGTCATGAACGGATGTCGAAGTCCTTGGTCTCGCGCAGGAACAGCATCCCGATGATGCCGGTCATCGCGGCAACCGCGATCGGATACCAGAGCCCGTAGTAGATATTGCCGGTGCGGACCACGAGTGCCGCGGCGAGGAATGGAAGAAAGCCCCCGAACCAGCCGTTGCCGATGTGGTAGGGCAGGCTCATCGACGAATAGCGGATGCGCGTCGGGAAGAGCTCGACCAGATAGGCGGCGATCGGCCCGTACACCATCGTCACGTAGATCATCAGGACCCACAGCAGCAGCACGGTGACCGGCAGGTTGACGCGCGCGGGGTCGGCGGCCTCGGGGTAGCCACTGGCACGGAGCTCGGCGCGGTAGGCCGCCTCGTCGAATCCCTCGAACCGGGTGGCGCCGATGGTCGTCACCACCTCATGGTCTCCGTCCTGCGGCAGGCGTTGGTAGCTGACGCCGGCCTTCGTCAGGAAGGCGCGCGCCTGGTCACATTGGGTCTCTGGCTTCGAGAAGATGTGGACATGGCAGTCTTGCCCGGCGACGGTGATTGCGGCGCGATCCTCGAACACGGCGAGCGCCGGATTCACCGACAGCGTGAGCCCCTTGAAGATCGGGATGAAGGTCAGCGCCGCGAGCAGGCAACCGGCGATCATGATGCGCCTGCGGCCGATGCGGTCGGACAGCCTGCCGAAGACCACGAAGAATGGCGTGCCGAGCAGCAGGGCGACCGCGACCAGCAGGTAGGACATCTGGAAATCGAGTTTCAGCGTGTTCTGCAGGAAGAACAGCGCATAGAACTGCCCCGTGTACCAGACCACGCCCTGGCCCGCGGTCGCGCCGAACAGTGCGAGCAGCACGATCCGCGCATTGGGCCATTGCCCGAAGCTCTCGGTCAGCGGCGCGCGCGACAACCCGCCCACGGCCTTGATGTCGAGAAAGACCGGGGATTCCTCCAGCCTCAGCCGGATGTAGACCGAAACGCCGAGCAGCACGACCGAGAGCAGGAACGGCACGCGCCAGCCCCAGGCGCGGAACGCCTCCTCGCCAAAGCCCAGACGGCAGGCGAGGATGACGGCGAGCGACAGGAAGAACCCGAGCGTCGCGGTCGTCTGGATCCAGCTCGTGTAGGCGCCGCGCCGGCCCGGGGGCGCATGCTCGGCCACGTAGGTAGCCGCGCCGCCATACTCGCCGCCGAGTGCCAGGCCCTGGGCGAGCCGCAACGTCACCAGCAGGATCGGCGCCCAGATGCCGATCTGCGCGTAGGTCGGCAGCACGCCGACCAGCGCCGTGGAGAGGCCCATGACCACGATGGTGATCAGGAAGGTGTACTTGCGGCCGATCAGGTCGCCGATGCGCCCGAACACCAGCGCGCCGAGCGGGCGAACTGCAAAGCCCGCGCCGAAGGTCGCGAGGCTTGCGAGGAATGCCGCCGTGTCGTTGCCCGGCGGAAAGAAAAGGGCGCTGAAGAACACGGCGAGCGTGCCGTAGAGGTAGAAGTCATACCACTCGAATACCGTGCCGAGCGAGGACGCGAAGATCACGCGACGATGTGCCGCATCGATCCCCGGACCCGCCGTCGCGGGTCCTGACTGGACGCCTGGCGTATTCATGCGGGGGGATCTACAGCAGCGCGTCCGCCTTGGCCGCGCAGATGAAGTCGTTGTCGGAGAGACCGCCGATCGCGTGGGTCGAGAAGCGGATCCGGCAGTAGTTGTAGCCGAGCTCCAGGTCCGGGTGGTGATCCTCGGCATTCGCGACGTGCGCGAGCGCGTTGACGAAACTCATGGTCCGGTGGAAGTCTGGAAACCGCAGATCGCGGCGCAGCGCCTTGCCGTCCTCGACCAGCCGCCAGTCCGGATGCAGCAGCTTCAGCATGCCCGCGGCCGCGGCCGCATCGAGCGGCCGGACGCCGCCCTCGCAGGGCAGGCATTTGCGTTCCTTGAGCGACTCCATCACGCCTCCCGGCGCCCATAATGGCGCGCGACGTAACGCTCGACCAGTTCCTGGAATTCCTCGGCGATGCGCTCGCCCTTCAGCGTGACGGTCTTCTCGCCGTCCTCGTAGACGGGCGCAACCGCCCGCTCGCCCGTGCCGGGCAGGCTGATGCCGATGCTGGCATGCTTGCTCTCGCCCGGTCCGTTGACGACGCAACCCATCACCGCGACGGTCATCGTCTCGGCACCCGGGTACTCGCGCTGCCAGTCGGGCATGCGCCGGCGCAGGTACTCCTCGATGCGTTGTGCGAGTTCCTGGAAGTAGCTGCTCGTGGTCCGGCCGCAGCCCGGGCAGGCGACCACGCTCGGCATGAACGCGCGCAGGCCGAGGCTCTGCAGGATCTCCTGGGCGATGCGCACCTCCTCGGCGCGGTCGCCGCCGGGTGCGGGCGTCAGCGAGACGCGGATCGTGTCGCCGATGCCTTCCTGCAGCAGCACCGCCATCGCCGCGGTCGACGATACGACGCCCTTGGCGCCCATGCCGGCTTCGGTCAAGCCAAGGTGCAGCGGGTAGTCGCAGCGCGCCGCGAGGCGGCGGTAGATCGCGATCAAATCCTGCACGCCGCTGACTTTGCTGCTGATGACGATCGCGTCATGCGGCAGGCCCAGTTCCTCGGCGCGTGCCGCGCTCGAGAGCGCCGAGACCACCGTCGCCTCGCGCAGCACCTCGAGTGCGTCCAGCGGCAGCGGCAGGCGCGAGTTCTCGTCCATCATCCGCGTCAGCAGATCCTGGTCGAGGCTGCCCCAGTTGACGCCGATGCGAACCGGCTTGCGATGCCGGCAGGCCGTCTCGATCATTGCCGCGAACTGCGGGTCCCGCTTGCTGCCGCGGCCGACGTTGCCCGGGTTGATGCGGTACTTGTCGAGCGCCGCGGCGCAGGGAGGGTGCGCAGCGAGCAGCTTGTGGCCGTTGAAATGAAAATCACCGACCAGCGGCACGCCACAACCCGCGGCCATCAGTCGTTCCTTGATGAATGGCACCGCCGCGGCAGCCTCGTCGGTGTTGACCGTCACGCGGACCATCTCCGAACCGGCCGCGGCGAGTTCGCGGACCTGGCAGACGGTGGCCTCGACATCCGCGGTGTCGGTATTCGTCATCGACTGCACGACGATCGGCGCGGCGCCGCCGACCGTGATGGCGCCGATGCGGACCCCGACCGATGCGCGGCGCGGCACGATCACGGCTGACGTTGGGCCTCGATCCAGTGGTCCACGGTCCGCTCGACGATCTCGAGCGGTACGGCGCCGGTGGCGAGGATCGTGTCGTGGAAGGCGCGGATGTCGAAGCGATCACCGAGTGTCGCGCGGGCGCGGTCGCGCAGTTCCAGTATCTTGAGCTGGCCGATCTTGTAGGCCAGCGCCTGCCCGGGCCAGGCGATGTAGCGGTCGATTTCGTTGACGATGTCGGCCTCGGTCTTGGCCGCATTCTCGAGGAAATAGTCGATCGCCTGCTGGCGCGTCCAGCCCATGTGATGGATGCCGGTGTCGACGACCAGGCGCACCGCGCGCCACTGGTCGTAAGTCAGCTGGCCGAAGCGCGAGTAGGGGTCCTGGTACAGGCCGAGGTCGTAGCCCAGGCGCTCCGAGTAGAGCGCCCAACCCTCGATGTAGGCCGTTATGCCGCTGAAGCGCCGGAACTTCGGCAGGTCGGCCTGTTCCTGCGCGAGTGCAATCTGCAGGTGGTGGCCCGGCACCGCCTCGTGGACGGTCAACACCTCGATTTCGTACTTTGGCCGCACCTCTGGACGGTAGAGGTTGACGTAGTAGTAGCCCGGGCGCTTGCCGTCGATGGACGGCCCGCTGTAGTAGGCGGTGGTCGTATTCGGCGCGCTGGTGGCCGGGATGACGCGCAGGCCATAAGGCGTGCGGTACAGCTTTCCGAACAATCGAGGCAGTTCCGGCTCGATCATCTTTGCCGCGTACACGTAGGCGCGGAACAGTTCGTCGGGTGTCGCGTAGTAGAACTTCGGGTCGGTTCGCAGCTGCCGGAAGAATTCCTGCAGCGTGCCGCCGAAGCCGACTTCCCTCATGACCGCGAGCATCTCGGCCCGGTTGCGCGCGACCTCGGCTAGGCCGATCTCGTGGATCTGCTCGGGCGTGAGCGCCGTGGTGGTGTGGAACTTCGCACGATTCGCGTAGTAGGCGCGCCCGTCCGGCGTGTCCCAGATGCCGACCGAGTCGCGACAGGCCGGCAGGTACTCGTCGCGGAACACGCTGGTGAAACGACGGTAGCCAGGGATGACCGCCTCCGCAATCACGCGCCGGGCCTCGGTCGTCAGGCGCTGGCGCTCCGCTTCGGGAAGCGCATCCGGAAACTTCCGGAACGGCTCGAAGAACGGGCTGTCATCCGGCCGATCGACCAGCTGCATCTGCAGCTGGGGCAGCACGCGATCCATGATCACGCGCGGCTGCGTGCGTTTTTCGGAGGCCGCACGCCGCAGGAGCGCCGCATACTGGTCCAGGTACGCAGGCAGGGCCGCGAGGCGCCTGAGCCAGGTGTCGTAATCCGCTGCCTTCTCGAAGGGCATCCGCTCGGCAGTCTCGTTGAGCGATTGCGGGCCCTCGCGCGCCTTGAGATCGTAGTACTCGGGATGAAATGGCGCTTCCGCCACCCGATTTTCGTACTGGATGCGGAACAGGTCGTAGTTGAGCTGATCGGCCGGCGACAGCGCCTCGCGTGGAATCCGGTCCAGGTCGGCGAGTACCCGGGCATCGCCGGCACTGCTGGCTTTCAGTGCCGCCGGTGTCAGGTCGGGCCAGCGGTCGTCGTAGCGGGTGTCACCGCGATAGGTCGCGGTCAGTGGATTTTCCGCCAGGTCGCGCTGCCATTCGCGCCCGAACAATTCCTGCAGCGGCGCGCCGGCGTCCTCGCCACTCCACGCCGGAGCGGGGCCCAGCAGGGCCAGGCAGTAGAGGGTGGCAAGCAGGACTCTCGGGCAGGTCATGCGCAGCGTCTCCAATGCAGCTGGCGGCAGGAGGGCGACTATACCCTGTGGCGTTGGCGGCGGCAGGGGCCGGCCGGCGCGGGCCGGATGACCCGCGGGCCGCCCGTTTCCGCTAGAATCCAGGCCTTCGCATCGAGGTCCTGCCGGAGAGACCGCAGCAGTGCGGCGCCGAAGGCGCAACCCGCCCGGAAACGCTCAGGCACCCGAACGGCAGGATCTGGCGAACTCTGGAGAGTGGCCCCTGCGGGCCCACCGAAGGGGAGCGGCCCCGGGGACAACCCGGTACCCAATCTCTCAGGTATCAGGACAGAGGGGCGGCGGGCTCGCGGGGGTCCGCCGCCCCTTTTTTCTTGCACTGGCAGCCGAAGCTGCAGGAACGGGCCACGATGGGACGACGCACGCCGCTTTACGACCAGCACATCGCTGCCGGTGCACGTCTCGTGGACTTTGGCGGCTGGGACATGCCGGTCAACTATGGCTCGCAGATCGAGGAGCACCACGCGGTGCGCCGCGACGCCGGCATGTTCGATGTCTCGCACATGTGTACGGTCGACCTGCGGGGCGCCGGCGCACGCGCGCTGCTCTTGCGCCTGCTTGCCAACGATGTTGGCCGCCTGACCGCGCCCGGCAAGGCGCTGTACAGCTGCATGTTGCGCCCGGACGGCGGCGTCATCGACGATCTGATCGTCTACTTCCTCGACGAGCGCTGGTTTCGACTCGTGGTCAACGCCGGAACGACGGAAAAGGACCTGGCATGGATCCGGGAGCGTGCCTCGGTGCTCGGCGTCGCGGTCGTGCCGCGGCGCGATCTGGCGATGATCGCGGTGCAGGGACCGCAGGCCCGGGCAAAGACGGCTGCCTTGCTGCCAGGTGCCTGCCGCACGCCAGCTGCCGCGCTCGGTCATTTCTTCGGCTTGCCCTGCGATGAATGGTTCATCGCGCGCACGGGCTACACGGGCGAGGACGGTTACGAGATCATGCTGCCCGCGGAATCCGCGGCGGATTTATGGAATGCGCTGCTGACGGCCGGCGTGAAGCCCTGCGGACTCGGCGCGCGCGATACCCTGCGGCTCGAGGCGGGCATGAATCTGTACGGCAGTGACATGGACGAGGGCGTCTCGCCGCTCGAGTCCGGTCTCGCGTGGACCGTCGCGCTCGAAGGCACGCGCGATTTCATCGGCAAGGCGGCGCTCGAAGCCCAGCGCGCCGCCGGCCCCGCACGCAAGCTGGTCGGGCTGTTGCTGCTGGAGCGGGGCGTGCTGCGTTCGCACCAGCGCGTCGTTGCCGGGGGAGCAGGCTCGGGCGAGTTGACGAGCGGTACTTACTCGCCAACGCTCGAGCGATCCATCGGCCTCGCGCGCGTGCCGGCCGCGGCCGGCGACGGGGTGCAAGTGGACATTCGCGGGCGCCTGCTGCCCGCGCGGATCGTCAAGCCGCCGTTCGTCCGCAACGGCAAGGTCATGATCGAATTATGAGACGGAGACAGGCATGAGCAACATACCGGCTGAGCTGCGCTATACGAAGAGCCATGAATGGGTGCGTTCGCTGCCGGACGGCAGCATCGAGATCGGAATCACGGACCATGCGCAGTCGGCGCTCGGCGATCTGGTCTTCGTCGAGGTGCCCGAGCCGGGACGCCAACTGTCTGCGGGCGATGCCTGTGGCGTGGTCGAGTCCGTCAAGGCCGCCTCTGATGTTTACAGCCCGTTGAGCGGCGAGGTGCTCGCGGGCAATGAGACGCTCGCCACCCAGCCGGAGCTGATCAACCAGGACCCGTACGGGCAAGGCTGGATCCTGCGCCTGAAGCCGACCGGCGATCCCGGCAGCGCCGACCTGCAGGACGCTGCAGAATATGCCGCCGGTATTGCCGGGGGCTGACGATGCCCTACATTCCGCACACGGGCGAAGACATTCGCGCGATGCTCGATCGCATCGGCATCCGCGACATCGACCAGCTGTTCGACGAGATCCCGAAGGAACTGCGCATCGATTCGCTGCCGGGCGTGCCGGAGGCGATGTCCGAGATGGAAGTTGCGCGACTCGTGGCTGAACGCGCAGCGCGGGACGGACGGCCGCTCAATTTCATCGGCGCGGGCGCCTACGAGCACCACATACCGGCGCCGATATGGGCCATCACGACGCGCGGCGAGATTTACAGCGCCTACACGCCGTACCAGGCCGAGGCCAGCCAGGGCACGCTGCAGATCATGTACGAGTTCCAGTCCATGATCGCCGGCCTGACGGCGATGGACGTGTCGAATGCCTCGCTGTATGACGGCGCCTCGGCGCTGGCCGAGGCCTGCCTGATGGCGGTGCGCGCGCACCGTCGTTCGAAGTCCGCGCGCATCCTGATGCCGTCGACGGTCAACCCGACCTGGAGGCGCGTTGCGCGAGTCATCACCGAGGGCCAGGGCCTCGTGCTGGAGGAAATACCCTATTGCACGGAGCAGGGAACGACGATACCGCAGGCGCTCGCGCGCTATGCAGGTCAGGACATCACCGCGCTCGTGATCCAGCAGCCGAACTTCTTCGGCCAGCTCGAGGACGTCGAGTCGCTGACCCGCTGGGCCCGCGCCAGTGGCGCGCAGCTCATCGCGGTCACGAATCCGGTGTCGCTGGCGCTGCTGACCCCACCCGGCGAGTGGGGCGATGGCGGCGCCGACATCGCTTGCGGCGAGGCCCAGCCATTCGGCGTGCCGCTGTCGTCGGGCGGGCCCTATGTCGGCTTCATGGCCACGCGCATGGAGCATGTCCGGCAAATGCCGGGGCGCATCGCCGGCCGCACCGTGGATCTCAACGGCAAGCCGGGGTTCACGCTGACCTTGCAGGCGCGCGAACAGCACATCCGCCGCGGCAAGGCGACCTCGAACATCTGCACCAACCAGGGCTTGCTGATGACCGCGGCGACGATCTACCTCTCGCTGCTCGGTCCCGAGGGCCTGGAACGGGTCGCGGCTGCCTGCATCGCGCGCACGCGGGAACTCGTGGATGCGCTGACGGCGCTGCGCGGCGTGCGCGCCGCGTTCCCCGGGCCGCGCTTCCACGAGGCCGTGCTCCTGCTCGACCGGCCGGTTGCGCCGGTACTCGAGGCGCTCGCTGCAGAGGGCATCGCCGGCGGCCACGACCTGGCGCGCGATTTCCCGGAGCTGGGTCATGCGGTCCTGGTCTGCGCGACCGAGACGCGCACGACCGGGGACATCGAGACCTACGCGCGGGTCCTGGGCCGCGTGCTCGGCCGCGCGGCGGCGGCCTGAGGGAAGAACAAGTGAAGCAGCAGGAACCGCTGATTTTCGAGTTGTCACGCCGAGGGCGCGGAGCGACGGCCCAGCATCCGCCGGTTGCGGAGGACCGGGTCCCTGGCCAATTCCGGCGCCGCGCGAAGCCGCCGCTGCCCGAAGTATCAGAACTGCAGGCAGTGCGGCACTACACGCGCCTGTCGCAGTTGAACTACAGCATCGACACGCAGTTCTACCCGCTCGGATCCTGCACGATGAAGTACAACCCCAGGGCCTGCAATTCGCTGGCGATGCTGCCGGAGTTCCTCGGCCGGCATCCGCTCGCACCCGCGAGCACGGGCCAGGGCGTGCTCAGCTGCCTGTTCGAGCTGCAGGAGATGCTGAAGGCGGTGACCGGCATGGCCGCCGTGTCGCTGACGCCGATGGCCGGCGCGCAGGGCGAGTTCGCGGGCGTCGCGATGATCCGCGCCCATCATCGCGCGCGCGGCGACCTGGCGCGCAACGAGATCATTGTGCCGGACGCCGCACATGGCACCAATCCTGCGACCGCGAGCATGTGCGGCATGAAGATCCGCGAGATCGCCTCGCTCGAAAACGGCGACGTGGACCTCGGCGCGCTCGATGCGGCGCTGTCGCCCGCGACGGCTGGCATCATGCTGACCAACCCCAGCACGCTTGGCGTGTTCGAGCGCCGTATCACCGAGATCGAGCGCAAGGTCCACGCCGCCGGCGGCCTGCTGTATTACGACGGCGCAAACCTCAACGCAATCCTCGGCAAGGTCCGGCCCGGCGACATGGGTTTCGACGTGATCCACATGAATCTGCACAAGACCTTCTCGACGCCGCACGGTGGCGGCGGCCCGGGCTCCGGCGCTGTCGGCGTCGGCAAGTGCCTGCTGCCTTACCTGCCGGTGCCGGTCGTCGGCCGCGACGGCGAGCGCTATCGCTGGCTCGACGAGCGCGACTTTCCGGAGTCGATCGGCCGGCTGTCGGGATTCATGGGCAACGTCGGCGTGTTGCTGCGCGCCTACGTCTACATGCGCATTCTGGGCGCCGCCGGCATGCGCCGGGTCGGCGAGTTCTCCACGCTCAATGCGAACTACCTGCTGAAGCGCCTGCGTGAGGCGGGCTTCGACGCGGCCTATCCGGAGCGCCGCGCCAGCCACGAGTTCATCATCACGCTGCGTCGCCAGGCCCGCGAACTCGGCGTCACGACGATGGACTTCGCCAAGCGCCTGCTCGACTACGGCTACCATGCGCCGACGACCTACTTTCCCTTGCTGGTCCCGGAATGCATGCTGATCGAACCGACTGAAAGCGAGACGCGTGAAGAACTCGACGGCTTCGCTGACGCGCTGGCCGCCATCCAGCGCGAGGCCGCGACGGACGCCGCGATGCTAAAGGCCGCGCCCTATACGATGCCGGTGCGGCGCCTCGACGACGTGCGCGCCGCCAAGCAGCTCGATGTCGCCTGGAAGCCGGCGGGCGCGTGAACAGCCGGCCCGACAAGATGACCGGACCGGCGCGCCTGGCGCGCGCCTTCGGCAGCACCTGGCGCGGATTCGCAGCCGCCTGGCGCGAGGAAGAAGCATTCCGGCAGGAATGCCTGCTGGCGCTTTTGATCGTGCCGCTGGGGCTGTGGCTGGGCCAATCGGGCCTGGAACGGGCGATGCTGGTCGGCCCGATGTTCATCGTGCTCGCGATCGAGCTGCTGAACAGCGCGGTCGAGGCAACGGTGGACCGGATCGGGGCGGAGCGGCATCCGCTGTCGGGCATCGCCAAGGAACTCGGCTCGGCGGCCGTGTTCGTCGCCTTCGCGCTGCTGGGACTGACCTGGGCACTTGTGCTGCTGGGAAGGGCCTGATCCCCCATGAGGCTGCCATGGCGGCATTGATCTGCGGTTCGCTCGCCTACGACACCGTGATGGTCTACCCGGGCCGCTTCCGCGACCAGATCCTGCCGGAAAGCATTCACATGCTGAACGTCTCGTTCATGGTGCCGACGCTGCGGCGCTACTTCGGCGGTTGCGCCGGCAACATCGCCTACAACCTGAAGCTGCTGGGGGCCCCCGGGCATGCAATGGGCGCGGTGGGTCACGATTTCCGCCCTTACCAGGAGTGGCTCGACTTCAACGGCATGTCGTCGCAGTACCTGCGCGTGATCGAGGACGAGTTCACGGCCCAGGCCTATATCACGACCGACCTCGACGACAACCAGATCACGGCTTTCCACCCCGGCGCGATGAATCATTCCCATCTGCTGGAAATTCCGGCCGATGCGGGCATCACGATCGGCATCCTCGCGCCGGACGGCCGCGAAGGCATGATCGTCCACGCCGCGCAGTTCGCACGCGCCGGGATCCCGTTCGTGTTCGATCCCGGCCAGGCGCTGCCGCTGTTCGGTGGCCAGGACCTCGAGGCCTTCATTGACCAGGCAACGTGGGTCACGGTCAACGACTACGAGGCCCGGCTGCTCCAGGAGCGCACTGGCCTGTCGATCGGCGAGCTGGCCGCGCGCGTCAAGGCCTACGTGGTCACGCGCGGCGCCGAGGGCTCGCTCATTCATGCCGGCGGGAGCACCGTCGAGGTGCCGGTCGTGCGCGCAGCGCAGGTCGTTGATCCGACCGGATGCGGCGACGCGTATCGCGCCGGCCTGCTGTACGGGCTGATGCGCGACATCGACTGGGAGACGACCGGCCGGATCGCATCGCTGATGGGATCGATCAAGATTGCGAGCGTCGGCACGCAGCACCACAAACTCTCGCAAGACGAGCTGAAAGAGCGCTTCCATGCCGCATTCCACTATCGACTGGACTGATTTTCCGATGCGGCGACTGGTGCTGCTGATCGCGGCCGCGCTGTTGCCATTCGCGGCGGCGGAGCCACAGGAAGCGCCGTCCGGCTGGACCAGCACGCTAGAGCGCATTTCGACCGGAGTCGTCGCGATCCAGATCGACGCGACACGCGCCTTCGACACGGAATGGAATACTTCGTCACAGGCGACCGGCTTCGTCGTCGACGCAAAGCGTGGCCTGATCCTCACCAACCGCCATGTCGTGACGTCGGGCCCGGTGACCGCCCAGGCGACGTTCATCAATCGCGAGGAGGTCGACCTGCAGCCGGTCTATCGCGACCCGGTGCACGACTTCGGTTTTTACCGCTACGACCCGTCGAAGCTCAAGTTCATCGAGCCGGCGGAGTTGCCGTTGTACCCGGCCGGCGCGCAGGTCGGCGTCGAGATCCGCGTGGTCGGCAATGATGCCGGCGAGCAACTGTCGATCCTGGCGGGCACGCTGGCGCGCCTTGACCGCGAGGCGCCCGACTATGGCAACGGCAAGTACAACGACTTCAACACTTTTTATTACCAGGCCGCGTCGGGTACCTCGGGCGGATCATCGGGTTCGCCGGTCATCGACATCGCGGGCCGGGTGCTGGCGCTGAATGCCGGCGGATCGACCGGGGCGGCATCGAGCTTCTACCTGCCGCTACCGCGCGTCCTGCGCGCGCTGGCTTTGTTGCAGTCCGGCCAACCGGTCAGCCGCGGCACGCTGCAGACGGTGTTCCGCTATACGCCCTACGACGAGTTGCGCCGCCTGGGGCTCCCGGCCACGATCGAGGCCGCGGCGCGCGCGACTGCGCCGGCGCGCACGGGCATGCTCGTCGTCACCGAAGTCCAACCCGCCGCACCCGCTCACGGCCAGCTCGCGGTGGGCGACATCCTGGTGGCGGTGGACGGCCGGCCGATCGCCGATTTCGATTCGCTGGGGGCGCTGCTTGACGACACCGTCGGCGGGCAGCTGGAACTCGCCGTCGTGCGTGGCGGCATCTCGCGATCAATCCGGCTGCCAGTGCAGGACCTGCACGCGATCACGCCCGATGCCTATCTCGAGATCGGCGACGGAATCCTGCACACCCTTTCCTGGCAGATGGCACGCCACATGAACGTGCCGGTCGCAGGGGTCTACGTCGCGAACCCCGGCTACATGTTCAGTTCCGCGGGCATCCCGCGCGGCGCGGTCCTGACTGAACTGGACGGCCGGCCGCTTGCGGGCCTCTCCGATGCACTGGCCGTGTTCCGTACGCTGGGCCACGGGCAACGCGTGACGGTGCGGTACAAGACACTGGAGGAAGCGCACACGTCGCAGCTGACGACCCTGCGCGTTGACCGCAGCTGGTTCCCGGCCCGCCACTGCGCGCGCGACGACTCGATCGGGCGCTGGCCCTGCGAGGCCGTGCCCGCAGGGCAGCAAGCGCCGCCACCTGAACCCGGCACGACGCAATTCGCGCAGAGCGGTGACCGCCTCGTCGACGCGTTGGCACCGTCCCTGGTCCTGGTCGAATTCAGCATGCCGTATTCGGTTTCCGGAGTGACCGAGCGCAATTACCACGGCACCGGGATCATCCTCGACGCCGAGCGCGGCCTGGTTGCCGTCGATCGCAATACCGTGCCGGTATCGATCGGCGACGTGCGCCTGACCTTCGCGGGTACGATCGAGGTGGACGGCCGGGTCGAGTACGTGCATCCGCTGCACAACCTGGCGGTCGTGCGCTATGAGCCGAAGCAGCTGGGCGAAACGCCGGTGCGCGCGGCACGACTTGCCAGTCGGCTGCCGGAGACGGGCGATACCGTGCGCGTCGTCGGGCTGCATCCGGACAACCGCGTGGTCTCGCAGCAGGCCACCGTCGCATCGATCGGTCCGGTTGCCTTCCCGTTGTCGCGGACACTGCAGTTCCGGGATGCCAACCTGGAAGTGATTGACCTCGTGAACGGACCGGCGGATTTTGACGGCGTCATCGCGGACCGCCGGGGCGACGTCATCGCGCTGTGGTCGAGCTTTGCCTACGAGAACGGCCGCGAAGTCGAGCAGCAGAACATGGGCGTCCCGGCCAACATCGTGCAGTCCATGCTGGAGCACGCGCGCGACGGGACGCCGCTCTATTCCGCGGAGGCGGAGTTCGGCCTGCTGTCACTTGCCGAGGCGCGCCGGCTTGGTCTCAGCGAGCAATGGCTCGAACGGCTGACCGTGCACAGCCCGCAGCGCCGCCAGGTGCTGACGATCGAGCGGCTGGTGGCCGGTTCGCCGGCAGCGCGCAGCCTGGCTCCCGGCGATCTGCTGCTGGCGGTGGATGGCCGGGTCGTCGACAGTTTCAGCGACGTGGCCGCCGCGGTGCGTGCCGCGCGCGTCGAACTGACTTTGTGGCGCTCGGGCGCCGAGCTCGTCGTGGCGCTCGATACGGTCGCGCTGTCGGGGCGCGACATCGACCGGGTGCTGATCTGGGCGGGCGCAACGCTGCAGGAACCGCATCGCGCGATGGCCGCGCAGCGCGGCATCCAGCCGGACGGCGTGTTCATCGCGTTCTTCATGTACGGATCGCCGGCGTCGCGCTACAAGCTTTGGGCCGGCCGGCGCATCACCGAGGTCGACGGCATGCCGGTGCCCGGCCTCGATGCCTTCATCCGCGCGGTTTCCGGGCGCCCCGACCGCTCATCGCTGCGTCTGAAGACGGTCAGCTGGAACGATGCGGCGGAGGTGACGACACTGCGCCTGGACCAGCACTACTGGCCGGCCTACGAATTGCGCCGCACCGAGTCCGGCTGGCAACGCCAGCCGCTCGAATGAACCGGGCGCCTGCATGGGCACCCGGCAGCGGGCCAGGGGTTTCCTGATGTTGCCCGACCCCGCCCGAATCGAGGAGGCGGTCGCGCTGCTGAAAGCGGGCGAACTCGTCGCATTCCCGACCGAGACCGTCTATGGACTCGGTGCGGACGCCACCAACCCTGCGGCAGTCGCGAAGATTTTTGCGGCCAAGGGTCGCCCGGCGCGGCACCCGCTGATCGTGCACGTGAGCGGCCTGCACGCGGCGCGGGACTGGATTTCCGGGCTTCCGACTGCAGCCCGGCGCCTCGCCGAGGCCTTCTGGCCCGGGCCGCTGACCATCGTGCTGCCGAAAGCCACCGCAGTGTCGCCAGCAGTTACCGGCGGCCAGCCGACGGTTGCGCTGCGCGCGCCGGCGCACCCGGTCGCACGCGCACTGCTGGCCGCCTTTGGCGGCGGGATTGCCGCGCCTTCGGCCAACCGCTATGGCCGCATCAGTCCGACGCGGGCGAGCGACGTGCGCGAGGAACTGGGCGACCGGGTTGCATTGGTGCTCGACGGCGGGGACTGCGAAGTCGGACTGGAGTCGACGATCGTCGCCTGTCTCGGCGGGCGCGTCACGCTGTTGCGACCCGGGGCCGTGTCGCGGTCCCAACTGCGGGACGTCGTGGGCGAAATCGACGACCCGGATGCTGCCTCGCCGCGCGTGCCTGGCCGCGCCCGCTCGCATTATGCGCCGCAGACGCCGCTTGCGATCGTCGATGCGGCCCGATTGCGCCAGGAGGTCGAGCGCGGGCTCGCTGCGGGCGAGCGCCTCGCGGTGCTCGCGCGCGAGGGGTCGCCGGTTGAATCGGATCGGCTGTCGTGGCGTCGACTGGGGCCCGGGCCGGTCGAATACGCTCGTGCGCTGTACGCGGCGTTGCGCGATCTCGACCGCGCGGGCGCGGCGCGGATCCTGGTCGAAGGCGTGCCCGCCGACGAGCCCTGGGCGGCTATCGCCGACCGGCTTGCACGCGCGGCCGCGCGCGCCGCGGAGGAACCGCTTGCGGAGGCTCCCTGATCAGCGGACCCGGACGCTTTCGGTCAGCAGCGAATTGACGTCGGCAATCCCCTTGGCGTCCAGCGTCCCGGCCGCAAGGCGCAGCCGCAGCACGTTCAGCAGGTAGTCATAGCGGCTACGCGCGTAATTGGTCTGCGCCTCGAACAGGCGCCGGCGCGCCTCCAGCACGTCGACCGAGGTGCGCGTGCCAACCTCGTAACCCGCTTCGGTCGCCTGCAGCGCGGTGTTCGCCGATTCGACCGCCTGACGCAGGGATTGCACGCGCGCGACCTCGGAATTGACGCCGAGATAGGCATCGCGCGTCTCACGCTCGGTCTGGCGCGCCGTGAACTCCAGACGCTCCTGCGCGGCGCGATGCTGGTACTCAGCCTGGCGCACTCTCGACGCGGTGGCGCCGCCGGAGTAGATCGGCACGGTCAGCTGCAGGCTGATCGTCGTGTCCTTGGCCTCCGAGTCGTTCGGTCGCAGGCCGTTGATGTCGGTCAAGTCCGAATTGACGTCAAAGCCCGAGCGGGTCACGACCAGGTCGAGACTCGGGTAGTGGCCTCCCTGCTCAGAACTGATGTCCCGGCGCGTGGTGTCGGCCGCAAGGCGGCTCGAGGTCAGGCGCGCATTCTGGTTCATCGCCAGCTGCACCCAGTCCTCCGGATTGGCGGGATTCGGGCCTGCCAGCGGCATCTCCGGGCCGGGTTTCGACAGCTCGTCGAAGGTCGAGCCGGTGAGTTCGCGCAGCCGCTCCTGCGCAGTCGCGAGATTGCGCTTGGCCTGGATCAGCGCGGCGCTCGCGGAATCGAACGCGGCCTTGGCCTCCTGCACATCCGTCACCGCGATCAGGCCGACTTCGAAGCGTTTCTCCGACTGCTCGAGCTGGCGCGCAATGGCGTCGTGGGCCGCCTGCGCCGCCTCGAGCGTGTCTTCCGCGGCCAGCACGTTGAAGTAGGACTCCGACGTGCGCAGGATCAGGTCCTGCTGGGCCGCCTGATAGTCCGCTTCGGCCTGCGCGACCTGCGAGTCGGCGCGCCGCAGCGCTACCCAGTTCTGCCACCGGAACACGCTCTGTCGCAACGTCACCTCCCAGCTCGAGCGTTCGGCCTGTCTTTCGAAGTCTCCGGGTAGCCCGAGCGGGCCGAACGCGCTCGATCCGTCCAAATCGCTGTCGTCGTAGCCCGCGCCCGCGGTCAGTTGCGGCAGCAATGCCGACAGCGCCTGCGGCTTGGCCTCCATGGTGGCGAGGCGGTTCGCCTCCGCTTCGCGTATCTGCGGATCGTTCTTCAGCGCCTGCTGGTAGATCGACTGCAGGTCTGCGGCGCTGGCGAATGGGATAGCCGCAAGGCTCGCGGCCAGCAGGATCGAGTGGACGTAAAGCCTGGTGTTCATGCGAGGACTTTCCTTGGCGCAGGGTGGACGAGGAGGATGACTACTGTTCTAGTAGTGTATATCACCACATGACCCATCGCAATAGTGGGGATGGGAATGGGCGGTCCGTGGAGCAGGACAGTGCAGCGCGGTGTCTACACCGGCAATAAGTGGGCTGGAATGGCTCGAACAGCCCATCCATGACCCCTCAGAAGCGAAAGCGCGAGGCCGACGCCACGTTGCGAAGCGGCTCGATGCAGGTCTCAAACAGTGTCTCCGTGAGCCAGGTATCAACCGCGGTGCGAGTCACCAGACGCGCCTCCATGACCGGGGGCGTGCCGACCACGATGAACAGGCGGCCACCGACGACCAGCGCGCGTTCAAAACGCGGATCGTAAGCCGGCAGCGAGCCTGTGACGACGATGGCCCGGTAATCCGGATCGTACGCCTGATGCATCGCATCGCCCGTGGCGATGCGGACGCGCTTGACGGAAAGCCGATCGAGCGAATTCGCCGCGCCCTCAGCCAGATCGGCGTGGATCTCGATGCTGTCGACGTCGCCACACAGCTGCGCCAGGCAGGCCGCGAAAAAGCCGGTGCCGGAGCCAATTTCCAGCACCCGTTCGCCGCGTTCCAGATCCAGCGCCTGCAGGATGCGACCCTCGATCCGGGGCGAGAGCATGAACTCGCCGTGACCGATTGGAATCGCCGCATCGGCAAAGGCCACGCCACGGTACGCTTCGGGCACGAATTGTTCGCGCGGGACCGCCGCCAGCGTCTCGAGTACGCGCGGATCGAGGACCTCCCAGGCGCGGATCTGCTGGTCGATCATCTGCCGTCGCGCGGCCTCGAGTGCTGCGATCATTCGATTCCCCGGTTGCAAAGCTCAAACCATTATGGTGAATCGCGGCGGGCTTCAGCACAAGCGTGGGCTATGCTGCGGAAGACCTTGTAACACAACAGATTCAACGGTGCCGCCGCTGTCCAGCCCGCCGCGGAACCGAAGGGGATGGCAGGCCGAATGACGGTCCCGGTGATCGCTGGTCTCGCATTTGCGATTCTCGCTGCCGTGCTCGCCGTTGCCGTCATGGTACAGCGGCGCACGCTGCGCCGGCTCGTGGACGAGGCCGAGACCGAGCACCAGACCGCCGGCAGACGTGCCGCAGCAGGCGCCGACGTGGCACACGCCATGCTGGCGGCGCTGCGCGAGCCCGCGCTGCTGCACGGCGAGCGCATCGAGGCCGTGAACGAAGCGTTCCTGGGCGTGGTCGGGATTCCGGCGGACCAGATGCTGGGCCGGAGTCTCTCCGACCTGGTCGCAACCGACTACCAGGAGCTCATGGCGTTGGCCGTCACGCGCGCACTGGCCGGCGAACCCGGACCCGCGTTGACCGAGATCGAGCTGTCCGACAGCCACGGCCAGATTACGCGCCTGGAACTCACCGGCACCGTGCTCGATTCCGGCGGCCGCAGGGTGGTCCTGTTCACGGCGGAAGAGATGCTGCCGCATGACGAACCGGCACCACAGGCGCTGCTGCCCGGCCGCGCACAGCTTGCGCTGGAGTCCCTCGGCGAGGGCCTGATGACCACCGATGCCCACGGCCGTGTCGATTACCTGAACCGGTCGGCGGAGACGCTGACCGGCATCCGGCGCGAGGAAGCGCTGGGGCAGTTGTTCAGCGCGTTACTGGGATTCGTCGATGAGCACGACCGTCACCCGCTGGCGGATCCCGTCCAGCAGTGCCTTACCACCGGCAATCGCGCGACTCTCGGCCGACGCGCCCTGATGATCGCGCGCGCGACGGGCAATGAACTGGGCATCGAGGCATCGGCATCGCCGATCCGCGGCCAGGAAGGGGAGGTCGCGGGCGTCGCCGTGATACTGCATGACGTCAGCGAATTGCGTGGTCTGACGCAGCAGATGACCTATCAGGCGAGCCACGATGCGCTGACCGGGCTGATCAACCGCCGCGAGTTCGAACGTCGCCTTGGCGAGGCGCTGGAAGTGGCCCGCACCGGGCGGCAGAGCCACGTGATGTGCTACCTGGACCTCGACCGGTTCAAGGCCGTCAACGACACCAGCGGCCATCTTGCGGGCGACAATATGCTGCGCGAAGTCGCGGCCCTGATCCGCGAGGCGGTGCGCGATTCGGACACCGTGGCGCGCCTCGGTGGCGATGAATTCGGTGTGCTGCTGGTCGGCTGCCCGCTCGACAAGGCACGACAGATCGCCGATGACATCTGGCGCGCGATCGCCGAGTACCGCTTCGTCTGGAAGGACCGCATTTTCAGCGTCGGGGTCAGCCTCGGGCTCGTGGAACTGACCGGCGAGAGCAATTCGTTCGAGGAGATCATGAACGCAGCGGACTCGGCCTGCTATGTCGCCAAGCGCCAGAGCGGGAGCCACGTCCATGTCTATTCCTCGCACGACGAGGTGCTGGCCCGCAGCCGCGGGGAAATTCACTGGCTGCAGCGGCTGCAGGCGGCGCTGCGCGACGGTTTCTTCGAGCTGTACATGCAGCCGATCGAGCCGGCCCGGGCCGGTACGCTCGGTGGGCCGGCGATGGAGGTATTCGTGCGGCTGCACGACGATGGCCAGCCGGTTGCGCCGGCCGAGTTCTTTCCGGCCGCGGAGCGCTATCGACTGATGTCGCTGATCGATCGCTGGGTGCTCGGCGCGGCGCTTGCCGCGCTCACGGCCGGCGCGATCCGGATTCCAGCCGGCCGCAGCCTGTCCATCAACGTTTCCTCGCAGACTCTCGCCGATCCATCGTTTCTCGAATTCGTCGTCGAGGAACTGGACCGCACCGGCGTGGCGCCGCAGCAGATCTGCTTCGAGGTTGCGGAGGCCTCGGTGATCGGCAACATCGAGCAGGCGCGGCGCTTCATCGACGTGTTGCACGGCATGGGCTGCCGGTTTGCGCTGGACGACTTCGGCACGGACCTCGGAGGCTTCGCCAACCTCAAGCAGCTGCCGATGGACTACCTGAAGCTGGACGGCTCGTTCATGCGCGACCTGGCGCGCGATTCGGTGAACCAGGCGATGGTGACCGCCGTCATCGGCATGGCCCGCACCCTGAAGTTCCGGTTGATTGCCGAACAAGTCGAGGACCTGACGGCGCTCGAGGCGGCGCGCGCGATGGGCATCGACTTCGTGCAGGGGCACGCGATTGGCCGGCCGCGGCCGCTGGCGCCGGCGGCGTAGCCGCAACGCGAGCGCGCCGGCGCAGGGAGTCAGCGGGCGGCGGTCACGGCCGCAGCGGCGGTCGCCTCGACGCGCTGCATCAGGCCCCGCAGGTGTTTCGCGATCGCGCGCCGGTTGAGCCAGCGGCTGAACTCGCGAATGGGCACCAGGGACTTGTCGCCGAGGCAGTCGACCATCACCAGTCGTTCGCCGCGCACCGGATCGAAGGCGACGACGATGTTGTGCAGCGCGAGATTGTTCAGGACCATCTGCGAACGCCTGATGCAGGCGTCCAGTTGCAGGACCTGCCCGCGACGCGCCGCGCTCAGGCCCTCTGTGCGCAGTACCGCGCTCAAGGTGGGCGCGAGGCCGCCGTCGCGTCCGCGGATCTTCTGCACGACGATGCCGGGCCCCAGGTCCGTGCCGATCATGCCGTAGGCATCGGCGACGCAATGCGGAACCGTGCCGAGCCGGGCGCGCAGCGCAGCGGTCGCGCGCAGCTCGCGCCTGAAGCCGGCCCGCACGCCGGAGTCCGCAATTCCCAGCCAGCGCCGCCAGGACTTGAATCGCCCGGCATCGCGGCGCAGGGCGAGCTTCCCTTCGGGCAGCACCTTGACGAGCGCATCGGGATCGTCGGGGTGTTGATACACCACACGCCGGGTGCCATGGCCGAGCGGCGTGGTGGAGCGCAGGGCAAGCAGGCTTGGATTCGCGGGCGTGGGCATGACTTGGCCGGTGCCGGACACTTTGCCACACCGCAAAAGAAAGCGCCGCCGCGAGCGATCGCGGCGGCGCCTGATGGCCAATCGATCTGTGCTGCTAGGGCGTTGCGGCGATTGCAGCGTCGACCTGGATCAGGCCGGAGCCCGTGGCATTGGCGCCCCAGACCTGCGGGTCGCTAATCGTGCCTGGGGGGATAAAGCCAGTTATCCGAAGGTCACCGCCAAAGCCGGCCGGTACCGGCAATGCCGTCGTCTTCAGGATGGTTTCGACCTGAGCCTGGCTCAGGGCCGCGTTCTTCTCGAGCATCAGCGCGGCGGCCGCCGTGACATGTGGCGCCGACATGGACGTGCCACTGACATAGAAGAAGTTGCCCGGATTGCCGACGCTCAGCAGGTCACCGATGCCCTTGGACCACCACGGCAGGTGGTTGTAACCCGGGAAGCCCGCGAAGGGGCCGCGGATCCAGACGCCCGGCGCCGTCACGTCGAGCTGCTGGCTCGCGAGTTCGCGGCTGCTGAAGTCCGCGATATAGACAGCACTGTTCAGGAAGCCCGAGCCGGTCGGCGTCGGTTCCGGCACCTCGCCGCCATTGGTGAACAGCGGCGGCGCAAAGTCGCTGCCGTTCTGGAGCCAGAACATGCGGTAGGGATACAGCGTGACGCCCGCATTGACCCAGGCATTGTTCCAGCCCGCTGCGGCGACCGAGATCACCGGCGCGTAGGCGCCCGGGTAGCCCATGCCTGCATCGCCCTCATTGCCGGCCGAGGCGACGATGATGACGCCATTGGCAATCGCGTGATCGATGGCGGCCTGTTCGACCGGATCGAGGCCGCCTCCGCCGAGGCTCATATTGATGACCATCGGCCGGTAGCCGGCGATCGCGAGGTCGGTGACGTAGTCGATGCCGGCGGCGATCATCTCACTGGTGCCGAACACCGCGACCTGGGATGCCTGGGAGATCTCCGGATCGTCGCAATTGGGCAACTGCGGAATCTGGTAATCCGCCAGCACCTTGACCGGGATCACGGTCACATTTGGCGCGATGCCGCGCACCATGATCGGCGGGATCGTGAAACCGGATGCCGCATCGAAATTGCTGCGGTAGAAAAAGCCGAGGATCGTGCTGGTCACGTGCGTGCCGTGCTCGGACCCGCGCGAACCGATGAAAGTTGTCTCGCGCAGGGCGCCGACCGTGATGCCGAAACCACAACTGTCCTTGTGCGCCTTGAAAGACACGGACTGGACGAAGCCCTTGCCCAGATTTGCGGCAATTCGCGCCTCGGGGAAGTAATCCTTCCAGTTGGGCGCAAGCCCGGTGTCCAGCACCGCGACGTAGACGCCGGCGCCGGTCTGCGTGACATTCTCGACATTGATCATGTCGGCGTCGAAGGTGCTGTAGCCGTCCGCCGTGCTCGCGAAGCCGCCGAACACGTTTTGGGCATTCAACGAACCGGCGGCGCACAAGAGCGCGATCGGCAGGATCCATTTGAGGTATGAAAGACGCATGTGAAACCTCCACCATTTGGCCTGACAGGTCGCCACCCGTTTTCGTTGTTGCACTCGGTGGCCAGACCCTTTGAGTGTACGCGCCGCGCGCCTGACGCGGCAACACGCAGCGCCCGCAAGACATAATGCGCAGCGGATCACCGCCCGGTCTGCGACCTCAGCTCCCGGATCTCATCGTCGAGGCCGGTCAGTTGCCAGCGGATCAGCGACACGGGAATCATCCCGGCGCCGTTGACCTCCTCAAAGAAGCGTCGCATCGTGAACTCGCTGCCGAGCTGATCCGCGCGGTCCTTGATGAGCCCATCCAGCAGGTACTTGCCGGTCACGTAACTCGTGCCATAGCCCGGCTGGCGCAAATACAACTGCTGCTCGAAGCCCAGCAGGTCGAGGTCCGGGCGCATCCAGCCACGCGGTGTCCAGCGCACCTGAAAGTCCTTCGCCAGCCGGATGTCAAATTCGTTGGCGTGCGCATAGAGCGATGCGAGCCCGCGTGCGGCGCGCTGCGCGAGCATGATCCAGACGATCTCGCGGGTGCGCGGCGAATCGTCGTAGAGGCCGGCGTGCAGCATGAACTCCTCCATCGCCGTGGCCATGCCTTCCGCGCGGCTGTCCCAGATGTTGTAGAGCAGGGCGCCGCGCCGGATCGGGCTCGCGTGCGGGTCGTCGCGCATCTGCGCCAGGTCCCACCAGTGATAGAAGTGCGTGTAGAGCGTCAGCGGCTCGTAATGAGTCGCGATCGCAAAGAAATTGCGCGTCTCGATCGGCACGTACTCACCCATCTGCGCGCGCAGCGCCGGGTCCATGTAGTCGCGCATCGGGAACAGGTCCCTGTCCCTCAGGAACGCGATGAACCGGGTCACCGCCTCATTGGCACGCCGCTGGAATTCCTCCGGGCTCGATATCACCGGCAATTCCGGCAGGTCGCGGTTACGCTCCTCTTCCAGCTTCAACGCGGCATGTGCGCGCGCCAGCTCGCGCTTGAGCAGATCCACCTCCTCCTCCCAGGACATCGGCACCAGGTGCACATTGCGCAGGCTCCACGTGTAATTCTCCTTGCCGATGCCGGACGGCCCGTTTTTTGATGGCGCCTGTTGCTCGAGCCAGGCGACGAATTGCGCCGTCGCCTCGCGCGCCGCGCGCACCGCCTTCCGGAGCTCCTTGCCGTTCGCCGCGGTCTGCTCCGCAAGCGCGTCGAGTGCCGCAACCTGCTCCCGCGCAGTGCTGATGCCGGTGACCCACAAGTCGCGCGCATTGCCGGTCAGGTTGAGGCGCGCCTGTTCCAGCAAGGGCGGAATGACCGACAACCCGGCGGCAAGTTGCGCCTCCGCTTCGGGCGACAACGGGAACGAATAAGTCCACAGCTCGACCACCTGATGATGCGTCGGGCCCTCATGTGCGGGCGTGTCACTCTGTTCGGTCCAGACCGTCTTGTAAAATGCAGGATCACGCGCCCAGGGCTGCAGCACCCGGATGTAGAAGTCCATGCCGTTCATCTCGGCGCGCAGTAACTCGTGGTCGACCTGCCATTCGACGGGCCATTGCCCCGGCTGGATCGCCGCCAGGCGTTGCTGATACGTCCCGAGTGCCAGGCGCCGGCGTGCAAATGTTTCCGCGGTGTAATCCGGCGCGCCCGCATGCATCGGCGGCTGCTCGAATGCCCGCCAGTCCGCAAACAGTGCCACGAGGTCCTCGTAGCGGCCGGGCACAGCGGCATCCTGCGCGGCGCTTGGTGATGCATGGACCGTCACTGCCATGACGGCGACCCAGACGAGCTGGCGTAGTCCGAATTCGATTCGCATGTGGTGTAATCCATCTGGTATTGGCCCGGTATTGTAAATCCGTGGGCATCGGAGTATTCAGTTGCCTCTCCAGAACGCTCGCCCGGGGAAGCCACATGAACCGCAATGTGCTGGTCCTGATCATCATCATAGCCGCGGCCGGCGGTTACTACTTCTACGACCGCCTGAAGGCGACGCCTGCGCCGGATCTTGCGCCGGTCGGCGCCACATTGCTCGAGGGCCTCGGCAACTACAGCATGCCGGTGACCGCGAGCGGCCCCGACGTGCAGCGCTGGTTCGACCAGAGCCTCGCCCTGACCTACGGTTTCAATCACGATGCCGCCGAGCGCTCGTTCCTGAAGGCCGCGGAGCTCGATCCCGACTGCGCGATGTGCTGGTGGGGCGCCGCGCTCGTGCTGGGCCCGCATGTCAATGCGACCATGGATCCGGCCAACAACGCCAAGGCCTGGGACCGGTTGCAGCGCGCGCTCTTGGCTGCAGAGGAGGGGAGCGAAAGAGAACAGGCCTATGTCCGCGCACTCTCGTCACGCTATGCCGAGGCGCCGCCGGAGGATCGCAGGCCACTCGACGAGGCCTACGCCCAGGCCATGGCCGGCCTGGCGGCCGCTTACCCGGATGACCTCGATGTGGCATCGCTGTATGCCGAATCCTTGATGGACCTGCAGCCCTGGGACTACTGGGACGCACAGGGCCAGCCCAAGGGCAATACGGCAGAAGTCGTCGCGCGGCTCGAGTCCGTCATTACCCGCAATCCCGATCATGCGGGCGCATTGCACCTTTACATCCACGCGGTCGAGGCTTCGGATGATGCCGCGCGCGGCGCCGCGGCGGCGGATCGACTGCGCGAACTGGTGCCGGGCTCGGGGCATCTCGTGCACATGCCGGCGCACATCTATGCGCGCGTCGGCCGCTATCACGACGCGGTGACCGCGAACCAGAAGGCCATCGTTGCGGATGATACCTACCTTGCCATCTGCAAGCCGGGGCCAGGGGTCTATCCGCTCGGCTATGTGCCGCACAACCATCATTTCCTGTGGTTCGCGTCGACGATGGAGGGCAATAGCGCCCTCGCCTTGAGTGCCGCGGCCGCGACGGCGGCGCGCACCAGCGACCCGCAACTGATGCGCACGCCCGGTTTCGAGGCGATGCAGAACTTCGCGCTGACGCCGTTGTTCGCAGACGTGCGCTTCAGCCGCTGGCAGCAGATCGTCGACACGCCGCAACCGGCCGCCGACCTGCCCTACATGGTCGCCATGTGGCACTACGCGCAGGGCATGGCGGCGGTGGACCAGGGCCGGCTCGACGATGCCAGGGCGCATCACGCGGAACTCGCAAAGGGCGCTGTCGATCCGGTGATCGTGGCGATGAAGACCTGGGATCGCTACTCGCTTGCGGACGGTGTCCGCATTGCCGAGCGCATGCTCGCGGCGCAACTGGCGCAGGCGGCGAAGGACGTCGACGGGGCCATCGCGGCGCTCAACGAGGCGGTCGCCATCGAGGACTCGCTGCTCTACGACGAGCCACCGGCCTGGCACTCACCGGTGCGTCAGTCCCTCGGCGCCGTGTTCCTTGCTGCCGGCCGGCCCGCGGAGGCGCAAGCCGCGTATCTCGAGGAATTGCGGCGCAATCCGGAGAATGGCTGGTCGTTGTACGGCCTTGAACGGGCACTGCGAGCCCAGGGCCGCAAGGACGAGGCAAAGGCGGTGGCCGAGCGCTTCGCAAGCGCCTGGGCGTACGCCGACATCAAGCTGAGCGAACTCTAGCCCAGTCAGCTCCCGGTGCCGGCGAGCGCCGCGAAGTCCGCCACCAGGCCATCCAGGTCGAAGGGCGGCTGGAAATACGCGGCAATCTGCGCCTGTGGGTCGACCAGCACGAGCGCCGCCGAGTGATCCACGGTGTATTCACCAGCTGTGCCTAGATTGCGGATGTAGGCCAGGCCGAGATCCGCGCATAGACGGTCGATCTGCTCCTTCGATCCGGTCGCGCCGATCATACCGGGGTCGAAGTGACCGACGTATTGCGCGAGCAGCGCGGGCGTGTCGCGCTCCGGATCGACGCTGAGGAACAGGACCTGCAGCTCACTGTTGCGCTCATGCAGGCGCGTCTTGAGTTTAGCGAGCGTCGCGAGCGTCGTCGGGCAGACATCCGGGCAATGCGTAAAGCCCGCGAACACCAGACTCCAGCGGCCCTCGAAGGCCTTTCGCGTCAACGGTTGTCCATTTTGGTCAACGAGCTCGAACTCCCCGATCGGCCGGGGTTGCAGCATGGCCGTTCCCGACCGCAGCACGACGGGTGTAGCTGACCTCTGCAGGACGGCCACGGTGACGCCCAGCGCCAATGCTGCGAGAAGGGGCCAGAGAAACGCTTTGGGTAATGGCATGCGCTGACTCGAATCCTTCGATTGCTAGCTGTGCGAGCCGCGGTTCCAGTCGAGCAGGTTCAGGAACTCGCGTCGCGTCCTCGGCCCGCGCGTCTGGAAGTGCGGCTCGGGCCGTTCGCGGTAGGCGAGGCGTTCCCGGGCCAGCGAGTCGCGGCGCGCCCGCAGCTTCACTTCCTCGGCGCTGATCCGGTAGGGGCGGGTCGCATTCAGGCCGAAGATCTTCGCGCGCAGTTCCGGCGTGATTTCCGGGTATCCGTACCGGTCGCGGAACTCCGGCGAGATCTGGAATGTGCGGAATGCCTGGATCTGGTCCTGCGGCGAGCCGTACCAGATCGAGTCGGTGCCCCACAACACGTTGTCGGGGCCGCAGTACCTCAGCAGCTTGCCGATCCCGTGCGCGGCCTGCTCCGGATCGCGCATCAGGAAGCGCCAGGTGCTGCCGAGCTCCGCATAGACATTGCTACCGGGCTTGATGCCGCTGCCCAGCAGCGAGCGGATCAGCGTATCGATGCCGTCGCCGTTCGCATTCTCGCCGTAGGCGCGCTCTGCGACGCCACTGACGAATCCGGAGTGGTAAATCAGGAAACTGACGTCGGGAAAGCGCTTTGCGACCGGGCCGATGTCGCTGCACTGGCTGTGCTGGTAGGATTTCTGCCCGAATGGCAGCCCCTTGTGCACGCAGATCACCTTGACGTCGAGTGCGCGCGCCTGCTCGATGAAGCGGATGCCGGGTTCGTCGCTCAGGAAGAAGCCATTGCCGTCCGGGCCCCACTGCGTATAGGTCTTCCAGGCGCAGATGCCCCACCGGTCGCGCAATTCCGCCATGTCCTCGATGTCGCCCGGCTGGTTGGGATTGACGCGGCCGTGAATCATCAGGCGATGGTTGCCTTCCAGGCGCTCGACGATGTGCCGCACGGCGTCCGCCGACTCGATGTCGAGCGGCGAGGCGTTGCGCCGCGTCGGCACGAAGGAGAGCACCATCATGTCGGTGTCGCTGTCGAGGAACACGTCCTTGATGAACTCGTCGGCCGTCAGGCAGGCGAGGTGGCTGCGCGGCCCGGAATGGTCGTTCAGCGCGCAGCCAGCCTTGGGTGCGAAGTTGAAGGCCCCGGCAGGTGCCGTCTTCAGCCAGGCCTCGGTCGGGTCCACGTAGTGGCCCTGCACGTCGAAGATGAAATCGCTGCCCGCAAGCGTCGCCGTGGCGAGTTCCGGCTCGAGCGCGGCTTCCGCGCGCAGGTCGAAGAAGCCACCCGTCCGGCCCGCGGCGGCGTTGGCGGTGTTGAACGCAAGCAGTGTGCTTGCGGCGCCGCAGGCCGACACCAGGAAATCGCGCCGGCCGAGGCCCAGGCGTCTCGCATTGCGGCTGGCCGCTTCCTGCGCCAGGTGATTCGCGAGGCGATTGTTGCGCGAGAGCGGGACCGGTTCGAACTCGCCGTTCGAGGTCGAATCGAGCTTGATCGGAAGGCGTCGCCCCTCCGGATCGATCGGGTGTTTCATCGGGCCTCCGCAGGCGCTTGGCCGGTCGGCAATCGCGCAAAGTATAGGCCGTGTTCGGCGCGCATGAGGGGGTCCGCGACTTGCCGGACTGCGGGCGTGCGTTGCTCCTCCGCTGTACGCGTCACTCGCTACTGAAAATCACGCGGAATCGTGTCGGTCCAGGTCTTTTCGCGCAGCAGCTTGCCGTTCTCGAACAACCGGCGCCGGAAGCTGTAGTAGAAATTTTCGCGGTCGCTGCGCAACGACGTCTCCGATTCCCAGGCAAGGTTCCGGCCCGGCAGTTCGACCTCGAACCGGTGCGAACCCAGCACCGCTGCGGCAGCGGGCTCACCATCCGTGACGCTGTAGCGAATGGACTCACGATACCGCTCCGTGCCCCAGGGGAAGCGCCTGCCGCCCGTATTGGTTGCCGTCGCGATGGCCGCGCCGGTCTGCGGATTGCGATCGACGGAGGAAATCTCGCCAAAGCCCGAGCTGGTGCCGGTCTCGAGCGGCTCGAATCCGGGCATGGCCGGGCTCCCGGCGGGTGGCAGGAATGCGGGCACGGGCCGCTTCTCGAACGGAACCACGGGCAGGCTGAACCGCGACCCGCCACCGAGATGCAGTGCGGTCGTCATTGCATCGGGCGTCGGCCAGAGCATCGGCCACTGGGCATTGTTGATCGCGAGCCGGATGCGGTGCCCCTTCGGAAACACCCAGGACGTGAAATGCATGTTGATCTCGAGCTTGAACTCCTGGCCGGGAATGATGGCCGAGGGTTCGCGCGCCGATGCGCGGTGATTGCCGTTGAATCCGGCGCCGGTGACCTGGGTGACCGTGCCATCGGGCGCGACATCGGACAGGCGCGCAATCCAGTTCGCGCGCGGCGCGTTGGTCGAGACCGCGAGAGTGGCGCGCGGCATGCCGATAATTTCCATGTCCTCGGTGAGCGGCGCGCTGTCATACACCAGGCTGAAGGCGTCGGTCGGACGCTGGTCGTGGGCGACGTCTCCCCACCACATCACCGGCCCGCCACCCTCGACACCGGTGGAAGGCACATAGCGCAACTGGTGGGTCCTTGTGGACGGTGCGCGCGACGCCAGCGTGTGATCGGGCTGTGGGTACAGAATTTCATCTCGGATGCGCGCGATGGGCCAGCCATCTTCGTAGCGCCAGGCGCCGGGCACCTGCTCAAGGTAAGGGCCGGGCCCGTGCCAGTTGCGGATGAACACCGCGAAGCGCGGCTCATCCAGGATCCCGGTGTCGATGCCCTTCAGCCAGTGGTCGAACCAGCGCACGGCCTCGTGGCGCCACTCGATGCCAGGCTGCGGGTAGGGATCGTGCGGCCAGGCGTGGGACCAGGGGCCAATGATGGCTTTCACCGGCGCCTTCAGGTTTGCGAGCATGCGCGGAATACTGTCGCGATATCCGTCATACCAGCCGCCGATGTGAAAGCTCGGGATGCGGATGTCGTCATGGCGATCCCTGGCCGAGGGCCGGTCCCAGAACGGGCCATCGCGCTGCTGGCGTTTGTAGGTCAGCATCCAGGGATCAGTGTCGAAGCGATCGCGGAAATAAGCCGCGTCGATCCGGTAATCCGGCGCACCCGGGCGGGCGTTGTCGAGGTCCTGGCTCATTTCCCAGGAGTCGACGTGCAGGATGCCGTCCATGAAGTGCACGTCTTCCTGATAGAGATCCTCGGTGGCGTCGACCGCGACGATGGTCTTCAGCGCCGGTGGATGACGCAACGCCATCTGGATCGAATTGAAGCCGCTCCAGGAGATGCCGAACATGCCGACATTGCCTGTCGACCAGGGCTGGCTCGCCAGCCAGTCGATCACGATCTCGCCATCGCGTTGCTCGATGTCGGAATACTCGTGCGGGATCAGCCGGCCCTCGCTGTTGCCGGTGCCGCGGATGTCGACCGCAGCGACGACGTAGCCGCGCTGCACGAAATAGGAATACAGGGGGTAGTTCCGGATTCGATACTCGCGGTTGCGGTAAGGCAGGTATTCGAGCAGGACCGGGAATTTCTCGCCGGCCTTGCCGTCGTCCGGCATGTAGAGATCACCGGACAGGCGCAGGCCGTCGGGCAGAGTGATCCATGCCTCCTGCATCCGGATGCCGTATTCGGGTGACGACGGAGCCTGCGCGATGGCGCAGACGCCTCCGGCGAGCAGCAGCGCGCCGGCCAGCAGCATGACTGACCGAAATCCCTTCAAGATCCTGCTGCGCCGAGCGATGCCGCGAGCCGGCGGATCAGCGCCGTATGTGCAGCGACCCGCCGCTCAAGCAAGGTATTGGCTGCTGGCGTTTCAAAGACCAGCACGGTCCGCGCAGCCGGGCCCGGCTGCACGCCACCATTGTGGACAATCGACTGGCTGCTGATCAGCTCGTCGATTGAGCTGTCGATCACCGGACCGATGATGCCACCGGAAATCTCCTCGCCAAATCGCGTCTCGCCGCTCATCTTGATCGGGAGCCCGTTGTCCTTCAGCACACTCACGGCTTCGATGGCAAGCGGATCATCGGCGCCCTGCGTTCCCTGTGAGTAGACATAGCCCTCGTCGATAAAATTGTCTTCGTGCAGGTCAATGCTGACCAGCGGCGGATAGTCGGCACTGCGTTGCAGGATGAAGCGGGTGAGGGCGTCTGCCTCGGGACTTCCGGCCGATGCCGCCCGGGGACTGTCGGGTTGCTCCGGCGATGGCAGCAGATGTGAGGAATCGCCGACGCTTTGCCCGTCGATGCTATCCGAAAAGGTCGCGATGTTCAGGTAACGCCAGTTGCGCGCATAGCCCTGCGGATTCAGCAGCGGCAACAGGACCACGGGCCGTTTCTTGCCAAGCTCTGCAATTTCCTCGATTGCTGCCGCAACTGCATTCGGGCCCGCCGGTTCCTCCCCGTGAATCCCTGCCAGGATCCACACGGCCGGACCACTGCGGGGCGAGCGCAGGGCGATGATCGGCAGCGCGACTGTCGTGCCAGGTGGCTGCGAGTCAGCGATGATTTCGAGCGTCCAGCCCAGCTCCAGCAATCCAAGATAGGAGTCGTAGAGCGCCTCGATGGGCCTGCGGCCGTCCGCAAAGGTGCTCAGTTCAGCCGGCAAGCGGATCACCGGCTCGTCGACGGCCGCCGGCACGGCTGGGAGCGCGGGCACCAGGCAAGTCAGGGCCACCAGCCGGTGCAGCATTGCCCGCGCGGCGCGTCTGGACTGCGATCGCATGACCGGATCGTGGCACCGTTCCGATACCCTGTCATCCGAGGCGCGGTGCGTTTGACTGCCCCGGCCCGGCAAACCCCGGGTTTTGGAATTCCCCGTAACTTCATGAGCTTGCCGGCAGGGAGATTGCGATCCTCTTGAGGTAGATCAAATCGAAGTCGCTCCAAAGCCGGTAGATTGCATAAAGGGTTTCCGTGGGCCGGAATGGATCGCTGGCAGCACCCGGCACGCGGGCATCAAGGATGCTCGGCACAGGCAAAGATAAGGACGCGGGATACGGGATTGTGGCCCGGGAGGACTTCTCGGACGTCACGTTCCTGCTGGAAATCCGCCATCCACTGATGGCGAAGGCCGCTCAGCCGGGCCAGTTCGTGATCGTCATGTCCCACGCGGAGGGCGAACGCATACCGCTCACCATCGCCGATTTCGACCGCGACAAGGGCACGATCACGCTCGTGATCCAGGCGGTCGGCAAGACGACGCGCGAAATGCAGCAGTCGTGCCGGGTTGGCACCTCGCTCTTCGCGCTGGCCGGTCCGATGGGTGTCCCGAGCCACACTGGCGGAGCGAAGAAAGTCGCTTGCGTGGGCGGCGGCCTTGGGGTGGCGCCGGTGTTTCCCCAGGCGCGCGGCTACAAGGAGGCCGGCGCGTACGTGATCGGCATCATCGGCTTCCGCACCCGGGAACTGGTTTTCTGGGAAGACAGGTTCCGGAGCTGCTGCGACGAACTGATCGTGTGCACCGACGACGGGTCGGTGGGCGTGAAGGGGCCGGTGACTGAAGGCATCAAGCGCGCGCTCGCCGCACATCCGGACATCGACGAGCTCGTCGCCATCGGTCCGCCTTTGATGATGAAGGCGTGCGCCGAGGCGACGCGTCCTCACAAGATCAGGACCGTGGTCAGCCTCAATCCGGTGATGGTGGATGGCACGGGAATGTGCGGCGGCTGCCGCGTACGGGTCGGCGGACAGATCAAGTTCGCATGCGTCGACGGTCCCGATTTCGACGGCCATCAAGTCGACTTCGAGGACCTGACGACACGGCTCAGGCGCTTCGCGGCCGAGGAGAAATCAGCACTCGACCGCTGGTCGGAAAGCTGCCGGATGATGCCCCCGCCCGAAGAAGCGGGGGGCGGCTAGGATGGCGAAGAAACGGACGATCCGGACGATACCGCAGGAACGGACGCGCCCGCGCGAGCAGGATGCCCGCGAGCGCGCGAAGAACTTCGCCGAAGTGACCTGCGTTTTCAGCATCGAGGATGCGCTGCGGGAATCCGAGCGCTGCCTGTTTTGCCCGGACCCGGCCTGCGTCGAAGGCTGCCCGGTCAGCATCGACATCCCCGGTTTCATCCGCAAGATCGGAGAACGGGATTTCCGGGGGGCCTATGACGTCATCACCGACGCCAATCTGCTCGCCTCCGTCTGTGGCCGCGTCTGCCCGCAGGAATCGCAGTGTGAAGGCCCCTGTCCCGTCGGCGAGAGCCTGGAACCGGTCGCGATCGGCCGCCTCGAGCGCTTCGTCGGCGACATGGCGATCGAGGAGCGCTGGACCAACCTCCCGTACATCGAGCCAAGCGGCCTCCGGGTCGGGATCGTCGGTTCGGGCCCGGCGGGGATGGCCTGCGCAGCCGACATGGCCAAGGCCGGCTGCGAGGTCACGGTGTTCGAGGCCTTTCACGTGCCCGGCGGGGTGCTGCGTTACGGCATTCCCGATTTCCGGCTGCCGAACCGCGTGATCGACGCCGAAATCGACAAGCTGCGAAAGCTCGGGGTCCGGTTCGAGTGCAACACATTGGTCGGGCGATTGTTCACGATCGAGGGGATGATCGACGCGATGGGATTCGATGCCGTCTTCATCGGCACCGGAGCGGGCTACCCCAAGTTCATGGGCATACCGGGCGATTCGTTGAACAACGTGCTGTCGGCGAACGAGCTGCTGACCCGCTGCAACATGATGCGCGCCCGCGATCCGGGCCATGACACGCCACTGCCGCTCGGGCGACGCGTGGCGGTGATCGGCGCCGGTAACACGGCGATGGACGCGACCCGCGTCTGCAAGCGGTTCGGCTCCGAAAGGGTTTACTGCATCTATCGCAGGACCAAGGCCGAAAGTCCGGCACGGGTCGAAGAGGTGCACCACGCGGAGGAGGAAGGCATCGAATTCCACTGGCTCACCAACCCGATCGAGATCCTGGACGACGGCAAGGGAAACGTACGCGGGATGCGCTGCATCCGCATGGAGCTGGGGGAACCGGACGAATCGGGGCGGCGCGGCCCGGTGCCGATCCCGGGGAGCGAGTTCGAATTCGAGGCCGACACGGTCGTGATCGCCATCGGCACCCATGCCAACCCGATCATTGGCCAGACTTCCCGGTTGAAGTTGAACCGCCGGGGCTACATCGAGGTGGACGGGAATCTCGCCACGTCGTTGGCCGGCGTCTTCGCGGGCGGCGACATCGTGACCGGCGCCGCCACCGTAATCGAGGCGATGGGCGCCGGGCGCAAGGCCGCGCGCAGCATGAAGGCGTGGCTCGGAATCCGGGATACAGACGCGGTTTACCGGCCCGAACGCGCGGCCGGCGAAGAAACCCTTTTCGGCATCGATCTGGCGGAGAAAAGCTTTGTGCGCGTGCACCTCGGCTGAAACCGCCAGCCGCGCCGGCAGCGCGAAGCAGGCCATCACGCTCGCCGAGCACGTCATCGAGATCGTCAGCGACTCGGGAGAGGGCGCGCAGCGCTGCGGGCAGTCGTTCGGCGCAATCGCCGCGCGCATGGGCAACGGGATCTGGACCGTCGAGATCATACCGGCCGAAATCCAGCCTCCCGCGCGCAGCATCGCCGGCGCGAGCGGCAACCGGATCCGCATCGGCACCCGCCGCGTCACCAACGGTGGGAACGAGGCCGACCTGGTGGTCGCCTTCAACGAGCAGGTGCTGCTCGGGCGCGTGCGCGAGCGCGAACTCAAGCCGGGCTGCACCATACTGCTCGAGAACATGTGGCGCGACCACCCGGACGCGGGGATCGCCGCGGCCTACCGCGAGACCTGCGAACGGCTGGTCATGGACGGCTTCGACGTGCGGGAAATCCCGATGGAGCAGGAGTGCAGGCGGCTGGTCTCCGATCCGCGCCGGGGCAAGAACATGTTCGTGCTCGGGATGCTCTGCAACCTCTACAGCCTCGACCCGCAACTCGCCCGCGAGCAGGTGGCTTTCACCTTCGGCAAGAAGGAAGCCAAGGTGATCAAGGCCAACGTGGCGCTGCTCGAAGCCGGCTACGAGTGGGCGGAGTCCCATCTTGATTTCAAGTATCGCGTCCCCGCGGCCCGCGCCAAGGAGGCGCAGATCGTGGTGAACGGAAATACCGCCCTGGCTCTCGGGGTCATGGCTTCGGGGATGGAAGTGTGCGCGATGTACCCCATCACGCCGGCGACATCGGCGTCGCACTACCTGAGCGAGGTGTTCGAGAAGGTGGGCGGCATCGTGCACCAGGCGGAAGACGAGATCGCCGCGTGTGCCTTCGCCATCGGGGCTTCCTACGCCGGAAAGTGCGCGGTCACCATCACCTCCGGCCCGGGCTATTCCCTGAAGCAGGAGGCGCTCGGGCTTGCCGTGATGTGCGAGATCCCGCTGGTCGTGGTCAACGTGCAGCGCGGGGGGCCGAGCACCGGCCAGCCGACCAAGGCGGAGCAGGGCGACCTTCTTGCGGCCTGCTTCGGCAGCCACGGCGATGCGCCCAAGGTGGTGATGGCCCCGAGCAACATCGAGGACTGCTTCTATTCGATCATCACTGCGCGCAAGATCGCCGAGACGTTCAACGTGGTCGTGGTCGTGCTCTCGGATGCCAATCTCGCGACCTCGCAGCAGCCGTTCCCGCGGCCGACGTTCAATGAGGCCTGGCTCGCGCCCCCGGTAAACCAGGATCCGGTGCCGGAGGACGCAAAGCCCTACGACTGGGACCCGCTCACCGGGATCGCGCGCCGGTTCGTGCCTGGCCAGCCGCACGGCATGCACACGCTGACAGGGCTCGCGCACGACCGCCTGAGCCGCGTCGCCTACGAACCCGAGATCAACGAAGAGGGCCTGCGGAACCGCAGCCTGAAACTCGCCGCGCTGCAGAAGTCGCTCAAGACCCCGCCGATCTTTGGCGGGGAGGATGGCGAGTTGCTGGTGATGGGCTGGGGCAGTACACAGGGCGCGATCGAGGAAGCCGTCGAGCGCTTGCGCGCCGAGGGCAAGCTGGTCTCCTCACTTCACCTGCGTTTCCTCCAGCCCATGCCGGGCGGGATCAAGGAAATACTGAAGCGCTTCAGGCAGGTGATGACGATCGAGATGAACTGGTGCGACCAGCCGGAGGATGAACTGATTGACGAGAGCAACCGGCGTTTCTCCGCGCTCGCCATGATGCTGCGGGCGCGCTACCTCGCCGATGTCGATTGCTGGAGCGAAGTGCGCGGCCAACCGATCAAGCCGGACACGATCTACCGCGTGATCTCGAACAAGCTGGAGCAGGGAAGGCGCTGACCATGACCACGCAAGCCCACGAATGCCTGATGCGGATGTACCAGGAGGAGTACGACCTCGAGAGCTATCAGGGCAGCATTCCGCGCTGGTGCAGCGGCTGCGGCGACAACGCCATCCTCACCGCGGTCCAGCGGTTGTGTCGCGACGAGAAACTGCGCCCGGAAAAGACCGTATTCGTTTCCGGCATCGGCTGCTCGAGCCGCCTTCCGCATTACATGAAAACCTACGGCTTTCACGGCATTCACGGCCGGGCGCTGCCGATCGCGGAGGGCATCCGGCTCGCGCGCCCGGACCTGCACGTCTTCGTGACTACCGGCGACGGGGATTGCTGCAGCATCGGCGCGGCCCACTGGGTGCACGCCATCCGCTACAACATGAACCTGACCGTGATGCTGCACGATAACCAGATCTACGGCCTCACCAAGATGCAGGCCTCTCCCACGTCACCCAGGGGCCTGCGCAGCAAGACCACGCCGCGCGGCGCCCATCTCGAGGCGCTCAACCCGCTGACCGTCACGCTCGGGATCCAGAACGCATCGTTCGTCGCACAGGCCGTGGACTGGATCCCGGAATTGATCTACGACATCCTCTCCAGGGCCTTTCACCACCAGGGCTGCTCCTTCGTGCGGATCATTCAGCGCTGCCCGGAGTTTCTGCCGGAACTGCTGGATCCCTGGCTGCACGACCCGAACCGGACCCTGCTGCTGACCCATGAGAAGGGCCTGCAGGTGAGCGATTCGCTGGGCAGGGTGTACAAGAACCAGCTGGAGCACGACCCCACGGACCTCAATCGGGCGCGTGAGATCGCGTCGGCCGGCGATCCGATCCCGGTCGGCATCCTGTACCAGAATCCCGCCATGCCGCGCTACGAGGACATGCGCGCGATTGCACCGCTGCGCACACCCGAGCTCATCCAGCGTGGGCTCGAGGCGGAGTTCGACCAGTTCACGGTCTGGCCATGAGTCCCGAACTTCAGGCGCATGTCGCCTTCCACCTGACCGGCAAGCGGATGGGCGCCGGACTGCAGGCTGCCGACGGGCTGCAGCTGCGGCCGGGCTTGCTCGCCCGCTTCGGGGACCTGACGCGGTTGCGCTATGACTTCCCGCTGGTCCTGGTCACCGGCCGCGTGGACGAGACCTGCATCCAGTCACTCTCGGCCCTGGTCAACAACATCCTGCAGGCCATCGCCCCGCGCGGCATCGAGGGTGAGGCGACGCGCCGGCACCTGCTGCGCCTCGAGCGCGAAATGCGGACGCTGGCGGCGAATGGCGAAACCGGCCCGCTGTCCGTGCTGTGGGACCTGGCCGCAACGCGGATTGGGGCGCCGGATGACTCCGCGCTCGCCGCCAGTCTCAGCCGGGCGCGCGCCGCGCTGCAGGTCGACGGAGAAGTCGTCGATTGCACCTCTGGATTGCCTGCGCATCTGGTCACTCACGCCTGGAACGCCCTGCAACAGCGCAAGGCCGAGCGCCGCGGCCTGGAGCTCAAGCGGCTCATCGTCAAGTTGTCGGACATCCTGCAGGCCGACTTCATCCGCTCCCGGGCGGGCACGAGCGCGGCTCGGCTCAAAGCGTCGGTCGGGACGGGCATGGAAGACGCATTCGACTTCCGGGCCCTGTCGCGAATGCTGGCGCAGGTTGCGGGCAAGGATCCGCTTCCGGACGGTCGCCGCCAACGGGTGCAGCAGGCTCTTTCCGTGCTGATCGCGCGCCAATCCCGTGCGCCGCTGGACACCGGCGGGCCGGACGACCTCCGGTCCTGCGCATTCACGAATTGCCGGGACGCACTGGCGGCATTTCGTGACCGCCTGCCGAAGATCATCGAGCTCGTGAAAGCGCTGGCCATCGCCGAGCTTGAGATCGAGGGGCGCTACGTGGAGGTGACGCACGATCCGTTTTTCGCGGATTTCGATGACAGCTCGGTAGGAGCCAGGGACTTGAGCCTGTTTCCCGACTACCTCGTCTGCATCGAATCGGAAAGCCTGCACGGTCCGGAGAATGCCGGCCTGATGGAGATCCTCGCCTCCGGGATGCCGATCAAGGTCGTGGTGCAGCTGAGCGACGTACTCGAGGAGCCGGCGCTGCGCGCGCACCTGGGCCCTGTGGCAACCGCCGCGCAGCTCGGGAGGATGGCGATGGCGCTCGGCAACGCCTATGTGCTGCAGTCCTGCAGCTCCCACCTCTATCAGGCGCGGAGCAGGATTCTCGCCGGTCTCGCTCATGCAGGGCCCGCCTTATTCAGCGTGTTCTCGGGATCTCCGCGCGGCGCCGGGTTGTTGCCGCCCTATCTCCTCGCGGCCGCGGCGATGCAATCGCGGGCGTTTCCGGCGTTCAGCTACGACCCTGCCGCCGGCCCCGACTGGGCAACGCGCTATTCAATCGATGGCAATCCGCAGCCCGAGGCCGACTGGCCGGTCCACGAGTTCGGCTACGAGGATGAGGCCCATCAGCGTGTCACCGAGCAGGTGGCATTCACTTTCGTCGATTTCGTCGCCTGCGATCCGCGCCATGCAAGGCATTTCGCGGTCGTGCCCCGGGCTGACTGGAACGGGAGCATGGTCCCGGTCGGCAGCTGCCTGACGGGCGATTCGTCGCCCGCAGCGGGAGCGATTCCGTATCTCCACATGGTCGATGACGATCACGTGCTGCGGCGCGCGCTGGCGGACGAGAAATTGCTTGCGGCCGCGCGCCGCTGCCGGCAAATGTGGCATAGCCTGCAGGAACTGGGCGACGCCCGAGGCTCGCGGGCGGAGCACCTGGTCGCGCCAGAGCCCGTGACGCCGGCGGCGCCTGCGATCGTGGCAGTCTCCACTCCCGCCACCCCTGCGGCGGAGCCATCCGACGATCCGCACATCGACACGCCGCGCTGCACGACCTGTAACGAGTGCACCAACCTCAATAACCGCATGTTCGCCTACGATGCGAACAAGCAGGCCTATATCGCGGACATCAGCGCCGGGACTTACCGCGAGTTGGTGGAGGCGGCGGAGAGCTGCCAGGTCGCAATCATTCACCCGGGAAAACCGCGAAATCCGGACGAGCCCGGGATCGCCGAACTGCTGCAGCGCGCCGAGCCGTTTCTCTGACCTGAAGGGAGATTGGGAAGACCGTGGGGCCGAAAACCCTCAAGTTCAAAGTCGGTCTCTACCTGGCGATCGCCCTGACGGTCACGCTGCTCCTGTTTACCTTGCTCGTCGTCCGGCATCAGCGGGATGGACTCCTGAAGGAAGCGACGAGTCGCGTCACCCAGCTCTCCGAGATGATCACCAGGAGCACGCGTTTCGCCATGCTCCAGAATCAGCCCAATTACGTCCACAGGATCATCCAGGACGTGGGGAGCCATGAGAGCATCGACAGGATCAGGATATTCAGCAAGGAGGGACAGATCATTGACTCCACCTACGCGCCCGAAATCGGGCTGAAGGTGGACCAGAAAGCCGAAGGCTGCATCCGCTGCCACCAGACCACGAAACCGCTGGAACAGATTCCCGGCAGCGAGAAGGCGCGGATTTTCTCCACGGCGGACGGGAGGCGCCTGCTCGGCAGCATGGAGGTAATCCGCAATGAGCCGTCGTGCTACACGGCAGCCTGTCATCAGCACACCAGGTCCCAGTCGGTCCTCGGCGTCCTGGATATCGTCTACTCCCTCGACGAGATCGACCGGTCCATACGGGAGAATGTCATCATCATCGCGGTTCTTTCCCTGGGATTTGTGATCTTCGCCTTGTTCTCCATCAGCTTCTTTGTGCGGCGCCTGATCTATGTGCCATTGCGTGACCTGGAGACCGGCGCCAAGCGGCTCTCCTCGGGAAACCTGGAACAGCCAATCCCCGTGCGCAGCGAAGACGAGTTCGGCGAGCTCGCGGCCTCTTTCAACGCCATGACGGCAGCGCTCAGGAATTCACAGCAGGAATTGCGGGAGTGGGGCCGCACGCTGGAGCAGAAGGTGGAGAAGAGGACCCGGGAACTCCGCATTGCCGAGGCCGAGGCTGCGCGGGGCGAGAAACTGGCCTCGGTCGGGCTGCTCGCCGCCGGAATCGCTCACGAGCTGAACAATCCGTTGACCGGCATTCTCACTTTCTCGCACCTGATCCGGAAAAAGATGCCGGACGGAAGCCCGGAGGCGGAAGACCTGGACCTCGTGATCCGGGAGACCAGGAGATGCGCCGCCATCATCAGGAGGCTGCTCGATTTCGCCCGCGAGAAAACGCCGGAGAAGAAATTTGCCGACCTCAACCAGCTCATCGAGGACACGGTGCGCATCATCGAACGGCCCGCAAATTTGCGCGACATCGAGATCACCATGGATCTCGACCGCAGTCTGCCTCCGGTCTGGGTCGACGCAGACCTCTTCAAGCAGGTCATCATGAACATGCTCGTCAACGCCCAGCATGCCATCGAGGAGAAGGGCAGCGTCACGATCCGGAGCCGCCGTGTCCCGGAGCCGAGGAGCCCTGAACCTGGCACGAAGCCGGTGCCAATGATTGAGCTCTCGATCATCGATACCGGATGCGGAATTCCGGAACAGAACCTCAAGCGGATATTCGACCCGTTCTTCACCACGAAGGCGCTGGGGAAGGGGACGGGACTGGGGCTGTCCGTCAGCCACGGCATCGTCAAGGCCCATGGCGGGGCGATCGAGGTGGAGAGTGCGGTTGGGGAGGGATCCACATTCCGTGTCTACCTCCCCCTGGAACGACCCCCCGAAGACACGGAAGGCAGCGGGAGCGATCGATGAGCGCAAGGATACTGGTAGTCGACGACGAGGAGATCGTCATCAGGAGTTGCCTTCGCATTCTCGGCGACCGCGATTACGAAGTGGAGTCCGTACAGGACGGCTGGGAGGCCCTGAAGAAAATCGAGGAAAATCACTACGATGTTCTCGTACTGGACATCATGATGCCGAAAATCGACGGCCTGGAAGTGCTGCAGAGGGTGAAGGAGTCGCACCCGGACATCGACGTAATCATGATTACCGGGCTCTCCCAGATCGATACCGCCGTGCGGGCAATGAAGCTCGGGGCCTTCGACTACCTGCCCAAGCCATTCGATCCGGACGAACTCAAGCTCGTTGTGCAACGGGCGCTGGAAAGGCGGCAACTGCTGCAGGAAAACCTCGATCTGAGGAACGAGGTCAGTTCGAAATACCGATTCGAGAACATCATCGGGTCCAGTCCAAGGATGCAGGGTGTCTACCGCCTGATCGCAAAGTGTGCGCCGACCAACAGTACCATCCTGCTCACCGGGGAAAGCGGAACCGGCAAGGAGCTGATCGCCCGCGCCATTCACTACAACAGCCTGCGGAAGGACAAGCCCTTCGTTGCGGTCGACTGCAACTCGCTGAGCGAGAATCTCCTGGAGAGCGAGATGTTCGGGCACGTCAAGGGCTCGTTCACCGGCGCGGTGGCCAACAAGAAGGGAATGTTCGAAATCGCGGACAATGGAACGCTGTTCCTGGACGAGATCGGGAATATCTCCCTCCCGACCCAGGCCAAGCTCCTCCGGGTCATTCAGGAACGAGCATTCAAGGCGGTGGGAGATACCCGGACCCAGAGCGCGAATTTTCGGCTGATTTGCGCCACCAACAAGGATCTTGCGGCAATGATTGCCGCGGGCACTTTCCGTGAAGACTTGTTCTATCGCATCAATGTCTTTCCGATCCAGATCCCGCCCCTCAGGGACCGCCGCGACGACATCCCCGCCCTTTCTTTCCACTTCCTGAAGGTCTTCAGCGAGGAAATTGGCAAGCAGGTGACTGAATTTTCCGAGGGGGCGATGAGCGCGATCGTCAACCATGACTGGCCGGGAAATGTCCGGGAACTCGAGAACGCCATTCAGCGCGCGGTGATTCTCGCCACGGACAAGGTCATCCGCCAGGCTCACCTGGCCGATATCGTGGACACGTCGTTGCGACTCGACCTCGACGTGCCGAGGACCAGCGATGAACTCAAGCGAACAAAGAAAGTGGCGCGGGAGAAGTCGGTGGAAAACATCGAGAAGCGCTTCGTCCTTGAGGCGCTCAGGAGGAACTCCTGGAACGTGACCCGGAGTGCCGAGGACACTGGCATGCAGCGCGCCAATTTCCAGGCATTGATGAAGAAGCACAACATCCGGATCCGTGGAACCGAACCGGATCCCGACGCAGCCCCGGCCTCTTGATCAATTACTCGGCTTCTTTCTCGACTTCCTCGTATCCGGTGATCATCGCCTTGAAGTGCGCCGAAGGGGTGTGGGCCAGACTTGCCAGGTACGGGTGAACTAGGATGAATCCCACGAAGAATATGAAGCACAGCACGTGCACCGTATCCACGACCCGGACGCCGCCGAAAAACTCCACTGCTCCGGAAAAGCGCTTCAGGTCCCAGAGCAACAGCCCGGTGAAAAACTGGAGCGGAACGAGCAGGAGCATGATGATCTGGTACATCATGCTCTGCAGCGGATTGAACTTGTGGTACGCGCTCACGTGGTGCGGATTGGGGTCTCCCCTGAATATCCCGTAACCGTAATACTGGAGCTGCCGCAGGCTGCCGCGGAAATGCTTCATCGGGCTCAGCTCGGGGTGATAGACCTTGATCTTGTCCGAAAAGAGATAGAAGAACAGCCAGACGAAGAAGTTGGCGACCAGAACGAAGCCGATCCAGTTGTGCAGGTTGACTGCGTTCCTGAAGGACATCAGCCCGACCAGCTCCACATACCGGAGCTGGATGCCGGTCACGATCAGCGCCACGAAGCCGAGGGCGTTGGTCCAGTGCCAGATCCTGACCGGAAGCGGGTGAACGTAGATCCTTTGCATCGCGCGGTTCCCTTTACTTGCCAATATCCCCGCCGCCGGGACGATTGCGGCCGGCACGATATTTCCTGAACAGCCATTTCAACGTCATGTGCCCGACCGGCACTCCGATACCGCCGAGCAAGGCGAGTACGAAGAGAGCGTCCAGGATCGGGTTCCGGGTGCCGCCGATGGCGTAGAACTCGGGCAGCGATTCCACTGAAAGCGCGGAACCCAGGATTTCCTTTTGGGCGGGATAGCGCAGCGGCCTGCCATCTGGCCCGGTGACGGAGACCGTGACGTTCTGGAACGGTTCGGCACCGTAGCGGTGGCAGTTATCGCAGGTCCTGAGCGCGTGCGCCTTGTCGGAGAGCCGGTGCGCTTCGACTCCGGTGCGCAGCTCGACCCGGCCACGCAGGGTCCTGGGGACCGTTGCCGCGTCCTTGTTGATCTCCCGAAGCAAATTGCGCAACTCCCCGGCATCCAAGCCGCTGCCATCCGCGTCAGCCGAACGTGCCAGTTGCTCGAACAGCGGCGCGCCTTCCTCGTCCACAACCCATGCCTTTTTGGCGCCGTCGTAGAGCCTCAGGTCAATCATCCGCGGCGCGGCCGGCGCATGACAGGCGGCACAGGACACGACCTCCTGATGAAGTCCGGCATTGGGCAGCCACTTGCTGTGGGCGGCGAGATCGGCCGCGTGGCACCCGACGCAGGTTTCATACGCGGTCCTGGGACTGACCGAGTGAGAGCCATGGCAACCCGTGCAAACCGGGGCCTGCGGGTGGCCCTCGCGGACACGGGCGGCGTGCAAGCTACCCTCGTGCTGCTCGAACGCATCTCCATGACACAAGCGACAGCCTTCGGCCCGCTCGATGGAATACTGGCGCGCGCTTTGGATGTCGCTCGTTGCCGCGGGATGGGTTTGGAGATCGACGTACCCGTGACAAGCGGAGCATCCAATCACGCGGTGAACCGATTTTGCAAAGGCTTCGCCCGAAACGTGCAAGGAAAGCGTTTCGCCGGTCGGTAGTTGTTTTTCGAGCCCCTCGATCGAGTGGCAACCGAGGCACGCGGTGTCGGCCTCGGAGAGAGCATTGTCCGCGGCATCCGCGGCGATGGACGGAGCGACGAACAGCGAAATCGTGGCTATGGCGCCGGCGAGAAGGCCCCCCCGCAACTTCGCCCGTGTCGCTGCGCCCTTGTTCCGCAGGCGTCCCATGCTCGCTCCCTTGCGCTTGATGATAAGCCTCGCTGTGCGGGGGGAGTTGACCTGGATCAAACGCCCCTTGAAGCGCGATTACGCCAACGCTGGTCGGGCTGCACGATCAGTGCGTTTCCCGCCGATTCACCAGCGCTTTCACGCCCATCCAGGCCAGCATGCCGAGCCCGATGAAGGGGAAAAGGACGGCATACACGAGACCCACGAAAGGCGCCGCGAGGAAGAGGGTGACATCCTTCACGAAAATGGCGATCTTCCTCGTTGCGCGGTGCTTCGCCAATTCCCGGGTGCCCATCCACGCCAGCATGCCGAGCCCGATGAAGGGACCGGCGAGGACATAAACCAGCCCGATGAAAGGCGCCGCGATGAAGAGTGCAATGCTCTTCAATGCGCTCCGCGTCTCCTCCACCGCCGCTTGTGGCGTTGCGATCGCCTCGATTCTTTCCTGTGGGGCAGCTGTCGCGTCTCGTTCGATCAGCGCCTTTTCCGCGCTGCCTTCGATCATCTCCGGCGACAGGGGCTTGCGCAGGAAGCCGGAGACACCCGCCGCCTCGGCCTTGGCTTCATTGTCATCCGTCCCATAGCCGGTGACGATGACGACCGGAAGCCACGGCTGAGTGGCCTTGATCCGCTCGGCCACTTCGATTCCACTCATTCCCGGCATCTTGATGTCGGTGAAAACGACATCGTATTTTTCATCGCGCAGCTTGCGCAGCGCCTCGTCCCCGTCACGGGCCGTAATCACCGCGTAACCCTTTCCCGAAAGGACCCGGTCAAAGCTCCTGGCGATTACCGGATCATCGTCAACGACCAACACTTTTCGCAGAGTCTTCATGGCATTCTCCTTTCTTCAATGTTCCGTATGCACCCGGCGCAGCGCCCACTTTTTCCGCATCAGGGCGCCGTTCGCGGCGTTGATGACTTCATCCGGTCCGACCGGCTTGGCCAGGTAGTCGCAGGCACCGAGCTGGACCGCCTCCTTGACGGTCTCGAGGCTCGGGTAGCCCGTGATGATCACCACCTCGGTCTCCGGCCATCTTTCCTTGATCATCTTGAGCACCGTCATGCCGTCCAGACCCGGCATGCGTAGATCGAGGAGGATGACGTCGAATGGCTGCTGCTCCATCGCGCGCAGCGCCTCGGTACCGTCCCAGGCCGCTGCGACGTTGTGCTGAGCGCCCGCGAGCGACCTGAGATAGCCGAGCCGCACGACTTCGTCATCGTCCACAACCAGGATTTTGATGTTTGTGTCCACGTGGCCACCTCGCGCGTTTTCTGTTCTCCTGTCCTTCCTGAAGCAACATTCGTGCCAGGAATTGCTGAAATCGGAAAACAGTCAGTAAATTCAATGAGTTAGCGCATCAAACCGGGGAGCTGGGGATGCGATTCAGTCGCGCGGACAGGCATCAAACGTACATTTTTCTCAGGCACCGCAAGCCGGGGGAATGAACATTGTTGTTTGTATTCAACGACCTCCAGCAAGCCGGGAGGGCATGTTTTTCCTCTGCATCGAGGCAACCGCTCAATGCCGGGCATCGCCGGGCCCGCAAGTATCCTTCATGGGTCGGCGACAGTGTCGTTGGTCACGACAAGCGATTCTCTGCCCGTCGCGGGGAAGTTCCTTGCCTCCAGATGATGGACGGCGATCACATGCTGCCGCGCGCCATCCGCCACGCCGCCCACACGAGGGACTGCCGTCAGCTCACGCAGAAAATTTTGCCGCATCTCGTCGAGGAACAGGAATCGCACCTGTTTGCCCGAGGAAGGCATGGCGCTCGCTTCCCGGTGCATGCATGCCGGTATCATGGCGTGATAAGCGATTCGGAGCCGGATATGCACAAACTGGTGGAATGCGTTCCTAATTTCTCCGAAGGCCGCGATGCCACGGTGATCCGCGGCATCACGGCGGAGATCGAGGCGGTGCGCGGCGTGACGCTCCTCGACGTTGATCCAGGCGCAGACACCAACCGCACGGTGGTCACCTTCGTCGGCCCGCCGGAAGCAGTGGCAGAGGCCGCCTTTCGCGCCGGGAAACGCGCGGCCGAAACCATCGACATGGCGAAGCATCACGGCAGCCACGCGCGCATGGGCGCGATGGACGTCTGCCCCTTCGTGCCGGTCGCCGGCGTCACCATGGCCGACTGCGTGGCGCTGGCAAGGGAAACCGGCCGCCGCATCGGCGAGCTCGGCATCCCGGTGTATCTCTATGAGCACGCGGCGTCGGGTCCCGCCCGCAGAAATCTTGCGGCAGTACGGGCCGGTGAATACGAGGGGCTGGAAACGAAACTGGCGGACTTGGTGTGGAAGCCCGATTTTGGTCCCGCAAAGCACAACCCGCGCGCCGGCGCCTACATCATCGGCGCGCGTGAGTTTCTCATCGCCTACAACGTCAACCTCGCCACGACCGACAAGCGTTATGCGGACGACATCGCCTATAATCTGCGCGAGCGGGGCCGCCACAAGCGCAGCGGCGATGTCAAGCCTTTCTACTACAAGGGCGACGTGGTCGTGTTCGCCAAGGAACGTTTCCCCTGCGGTGCCTGCGATCATGTTCCGAAGTCGTGGGACGCGCTCGCGGCACACTACCGCGACACCCACGGGAAGGACCTTGCGGCGCGATACGCCGCACTCGGATACCCGGCGGGGGAAGTCGAAGGAAGACCGGTCTACGCGGATGGCCGCTTCCCGCAGGTCAAGGCGGTCGGCTGGGTGGTCGAGAAGTACCGTCGCGCGCAGATCTCCATCAACCTGACCGACTTCAAGGTGGCTCCGGCCCACGCGGTCCTCGAGGCCGCGCGTGAAGAAGCTGCGCAACGCGGCATTCCTGTCACTGGCTCGGAAATCGTCGGCGTGGTTCCGTTCGACGCGATGCTGGAGTCCGGCCGCTACTACCTGCGCCGCATGCGCAAATCCACCGGGCTGCCGGTCGGCGACGTGATCGAAGCCGCGGTACAGGCCATGGGCCTGCGCGATGTCGCGCCATTTGAAACTGAGAAAAAGGTACTGGGTATGCCACGCCCCGCAGGAGAACTGGTCAGCAAGACGGTCGGCGAGTTCGTCAACGAGGTTTCGCGCGACACGCCCGCCCCGGGCGGCGGCTCGATCGCCGCGCTTTCGGGCTCGATCGGAGCGGCCCTCGCCGCAATGGTCGCGAACCTGACGGTCGGCAAGAGCGGGTTCGCCGGCCGTTACGAGGAACTGGATGCGCTCGCCGCGAAGGCGCAAGGCATCAAGGACCTCCTGCTCGCCGCGGTGGACGAGGACACACAGGCTTTCAATGGCGTAATGGACGCGCTGCGCATGCCGAAGGACACGCCGATCCAGAAGACTGCGCGCAGCGAAGCCATCCAGTCCGGCTACAAGCGCGCCACCGAGGTTCCGTTGCAGACTGCCCGGCAATGCCGTGCGGCGCTGGAACTCTGCCTGATTGCCGCGCGTTGCGGGAACGACGTCATGATTACCGACGCCGCCGTGGGCATGCTGGTTTCCCTGGCGGGCGTGAAAGGTGCGGCCTGCAACGCTCGCATCAACCTGAAGTCGATCAAGGATGCCGATTACGTCAAGCGCATCGGAACCGAGATCGCGCGCCTCGTGGATGAAAGCCGGGAAATCGCCAACAGCGTCGAACGCGAGGTGGAGCGGGTGATGAACGGGTCGTAATGAAGCCCGTCATTCACCGCGAGGGTCCATGGGGGCCGCGCAAGGCCTCGCGCAGGAGCCTTGCAGGGATCGCCGACCGAGTCGCTGGTTACCGCCGCCTTGTGGGCGTCTGAGCCCTTGCCGCCGTAGTTAGGCAGTCGAGGATTGATCCAGATCAAGGCGGCTCGGGCTGCTGTCTGCGACGCTTGTGAGAGTCTGGGAGATAGTTTGGGAAGCGGAATCGTCCATAGGCAATCTGCGCCGCAAGTGCGTTACGCGGTCGGCTGCAGTACCCGATTCGGGTACCTGCTGCCGGCCAATTGTTGAGGTGAGCGATCATGGCTAGAAACGCAATTCTCGTTAGACCTCTTGCTCTTCTCTTGCTGCTTGCTCTTGGCGTGGCCGGTTGCAGCGACGACGGCGCAGTTGGTGCCGCCGGTCCCGCTGGGCCTCCCGGAGCTGGTGGACCGCCCGGACCCGTTGGCCCGCCCGGCGGCGGCGGCATTCCGGTTGACAGCGCCGAAACAATCAACATTGAGGTCACCAGCGTCACAGTGCCTGCGGGCGGCGGGGCTCCCGTCGTCAATTTCAAGCTGACCAACGACCTGACCCAGGGACTCGTCGGGCTGCCGGCCGCGGATGCCCGCTTTGTCCTGTCACAGCTCTCGCCCGGGACCGGCGGCGGGTCCAGCCAGTGGCAGTCCTATGTCACGCGCGCCAGCGGTGCAGCCAGGCAAGCCAATACCGAAACCGCCGCGCCTGCGAGGTTCGTCGACAACAACGACGGCACCTACCGGTACACCTTCGCGAGCGCATTGACGGCTTATGTGGGCGCGCCCGCATTCGATGCGACCAAAACGCATCGCCTCGGCATCGAGATCCGCAACCAGGCGCCGATCACCGGCAACGGCGTGTACGATTTTGTGCCGGCCGGCGGCACGCCGACGTTCACGCGCCTGATCGTGGACAACGACACTTGCAATGCCTGCCATGACGTGCTGAATTTCCACGGCGGCCCAAGAACCGACGTTACCTACTGCGTGACGTGTCACAACCCGTCGTCGATCGACGGCGACACCGGCAATACCGTGGACATGAAGCGACTCATCCACAACATCCACTCCGCCAGGGCGGGCTACCAGATCATCGGCTTCGGCGGCACCTTGCACGAATGGTCGGACCTCGAATTCCCGCAGGACATCCGGAATTGCCAGACCTGCCACCAGGAAAGCGATACCGACACGCCGCAGGCGAGCAACTACCGCACCGTGTCGAACCGCGCCGCCTGCGGTACCTGTCACTACGATGACGGCATAGCGGGCAACAACCTGCATGACTATGCGATCGAAAACGGCGTGCACCCCGGGGGCGCCACGTTCACGGATGACACCCAGTGCGTCGACTGCCACGGTCCCACGGGCACCGTGACCAATTCCGAGGGCAGGCTCGTTACGGTGCCGGTCGCGCACGAAGTCAGGGCGGACACTGCCGCAAAGGCCTTCGAGTACCAGGTCGTCAGTGTCACGAACGCCGGTCCCGGGCAGATACCGACGGCCACGATTCGGGTGAGGAATCCGACGGATCCGAACTACGCCACGAATCCGAACGGCACGGCGTACAACATCGCCGATCCGGCCGGGCCGTTCCAGACGGCGAGCGCCAGCCTGCGTCTGGACATCGCCTGGAACAACGTGGATCTCGGCAACCTGGATCCGAACGACGCGCTTGCGCGCTCCGCCACCACCGGCGCGCCTTTCGCGCCGATCGTGATCGACTTCAAGGCTGCGGCCGGCCGCACGAACGACGGGACCAACACCTTCACCAAGGCGGCGACGGTCGCCATCCCGACCGGCATCACGGGCTCCGGCAAGGCGGTGATCGAAGGCCGGCCGCAGGTCAGCGTCGGCGGCGTCCTCACCAGCCTGCAGGTGACGTCCGTGGGCATCCCCTTCGCGATCACCGACGCGGCACCGGTGGACCGCCGCAAGGTGGTTGACATCAATAAGTGCAATGACTGCCACAAGACTCTCTCGCTGCATGGCAGCAACCGCACCGGCAATACGGAGCTCTGTTCGACCTGCCACAACCCGAACGCCACGGATATCAACCGGCGCGTCGCAGGATCGGCGTGCGTCCTGAATGCCGGAGCGGACGACCAGACGATCGACTTCAAGCGCATGATCCATGCGATCCACGGATCGGGTGATGACGGTTCTGGTCGAGTAGGCGATCCGTTCGTGGTGTGCGGCTTCAGCGGTGCGTTTACGTTTGAAATCGGCTACCCGGGCCGGCTCAAGAATTGCGAGGGTTGTCACCTGAAAGAAACCTCCACGCGGGCGCCGACGTACTATCCGGTCGATCCGGCCAAGGTACTGGCGACGACCATGGACGCCGGCGCAGACCGGTCGACGCTGACGGACGACGTGGCCATTTCGCCGAACACTTCCGTCTGCTCCGCTTGCCACACCAGTTCGCTGGCAGCCGAGCACATGAGGCAGAATGGCGGTGATTTCGCCGCGGGCAAGAGCGACACGGGTGCGTTGATATCTTCCGGCGTCGAGACCTGCGCGCTTTGTCATGGCTCGGGACGCAGCGCCGACGTGAAGGTGATGCACGAGGTCGGTACATTCCAGTTCAATTGACGGCAGGACCAACCGGGGCACGTGGCGATGCGTGCCCCGGTAGCGTGTCCGGGACTCGCACGCATGGGGAATCACGGATAGCCGCATGACGAGACCATCGCTTACGCCATTCGTCGCGCTGGTCTGCATCGGCCTTGGCGTGCCGATGCTGTCGTTCTCGCAGGCTTCCACGGAAGCCGAGGATACCCCGTACACGGCCAGCGGCGCCGATACCTGCCTTGCCTGTCACAGCAATCCGACGGTCCTGCCCATATTCCGGACCAAACATGCCGTGCCGACGGATCCGCGCAGCCCATTCGGTCATGGACAGCTGCAGTGTGAATCCTGCCACGGTCCTGGTGGCGCGCATGCCAGCATGGTCCAGCGCGACGGCAAGTTGACGCCCGTCATTCACTTCACCGCAGACTCCGCTGCAAGCGTCGAGACGCAAAATGAAATGTGCCTCGGCTGTCACGAGGCCGATACGGGGTTTGCAGCGCACGACGGAGCACACGACGACAACGGGGTGACATGTGCGGGCTGTCATCAGCTTCACACCGCCAGCGACGCGGTACTAAGCGCGTCGACCCAGGCCAACAAGTGCTATGAGTGCCATGCATTCCGGAAAAGCGATTCGCTGAAGGCGTATTCGCATCCATTGCGCGAGGGGAAAATGTCCTGCACCGGGTGTCACAGCCCGCATGGCGCGACCACGGAAATGATGCTCGTCCGTCAGACAACAAACGACACCTGCTATCAGTGCCACGCCGAAAAGCGCGGCCCGTTCCTGTGGGAGCACGCCCCGGTCGCCGAAGACTGCACTACCTGTCACAACCCCCATGGGTCGAACCATCCCGCCATGCTGACGCGAAGCGCGCCGCTGCTCTGCCAGAGTTGTCATTCGCAGAGCGGGCATCCGAGCATCGCCCAGGATGCCGGAGGCCTGGCAACCGGCGCGCCGTCGCAATTTCTGCTGGCTCAGAGCTGCATGAACTGTCATTCGCAGGTCCATGGTTCGAATCACCCGTCGGGGTCGAAATTGATGCGTTGACGGACAGGCATTGCCTGCACGCCGGCGCCTGAGAGGTTGAGTAGATGCGCGATATCAGGTGGACCCGATCCGGATCTATGCCGATCCTGACAATCCTGGCGTCAGCACTGATCATACCGGTCGCCGAATCGGCACCCCCCGATACTTCCGAATGGAAGTGCGAACGCTGCCCGTTTGCAAGCGGTTACCAGGCAGACCTCACGGCCGGTGGCAGCTACGTCAGTGAGGATACGGCCTCGTTCGGCGATGCAACTGGCTACGATGACAACGGCGGCTACGTAAACGTCGATGGCAGCGGCCAATACGCGACCGACGGCTATCGGCTGGGCTGGCTGGCGGAGGATCTCGGTCTCGACTCCAGGGTCGTTGAAATCGATGGCGCGCGCCCCGGGACATTCGACTATCGTCTGGCCTACAGTCAGTTACCACGCCACAGATTCGACAGCACCAGCACGATATTCACGCGCACTCCGGATAACCTGCTTGCCCTGCCATCAGGCTGGACCTTTGCCGGAACGACATCGGGCTTTACTGACTTGGCGCAGAGTCTCTTTTCCAGGGACATCGAGAGCGAGCGCAAGACGCTCGAGGTTGGCGGCCGATACCTGCCGACGGCCCGGTTTCGGCTGTTTGCCGACTATCAACGGCAGGAGAATGACGGCACCAATATCCTCGGTGGATCTTACTTCACGAATTCAAGTCTTCTGCCTCATCAATTCGATTATCAGACCGACCAGCTGGACGCCGGAATCCGCTACGACGGGGACAATGGCTATCTGAAGCTCGCTTATTACGCATCGTTTTTCGACAACAAGTTCAGTGTCGTCAGCTGGGAAAACCCGTTCACATCGGCGCCAGGAGCCGAGACCGGTGCCCTGGCTGAAGCGCCCGACAGTGATTTTCAGCAGCTGATGCTCAGCGGCAGTTATCGTACCGCGGCACTGAATACGAGCATTACATTCTCGGCAGCGATGGGTCGAGGCGAACAGAACGATCCGCTGCTGCCTTATACGACCAATCCCGATCTCATTACCACCCCTCTGCCGCGGTCTTCGGTGAATGCAAAAGTC
>Ga0214473_10000361_pt1 | contig 63534 bp, 52 predicted proteins | sample RVTome_7_FD_203509 | JGI IMG/M metagenome (GOLD analysis project Ga0214473, IMG submission 203509) | Soil microbial communities from uranium-contaminated site in the Upper Colorado River Basin, Wyoming, United States - RVT98D197 | ecosystem: Environmental > Terrestrial > Soil > Contaminated >...
CAGGAGTTGATATTCTGCAGGCATCTCACGGCGATCCTGCGCACGGACCGCGGCGCGCCCAGATCGATGACGGCGTCAAGGTCGACGCCCTCGAAACCCTGCCAGCGCCCGTCGTCGAAATTCCGCGATCCGAGGAGGCCGTCGGTGAGGGCCTTGTCGCCGCCGCCCGCTCGATCGGAGCTGAACGGCGCTGTCAGCACGGGCGTGCGTCCCGAGGCGGCATGGACGAGGAAACGCTCGGCCGCGACGGCCGGGCTCAGACGTTGGCCATTATCGAACGCCGCCGCCCGGATCTCGGCCGTCTTCCTGAGCACGATGGGCTTTTTATAGCGCTTCGAAGAGGGCCCGGGATCGGTTCCGTTCGTCGTGTAGCGGATGTCGATCTCCGGGACCTCGGTTTCGAGCGTCATGGCGACCCGGTTCGAGCCGGGCGCTTCGGCGGCGGCGCGGATGCCGACGAGATAGGCGCTCTTGGAGAAATTCAAGCCGGCGGCCTCATAGCGGGCCAGGAGCCCATTGAGGCCGGCCGCGAATCTCGTCCAGTCCCGGACGCTCTTCGGCGACCAGACCGCCTCGGCCAGGGCGGCGAGGCGGGGCAGGGCCATGTATCCGGCGTGCCTACCGTCCGGAACGTATTCGGTCCAGAGGTTCGCCTGCCCGCCGAGGATGTGGGTCGCCTCCGTCTCGGTCAGGACGTCGGGCACGGGCTCCAGGGCGTAGACCTTGCTGACGGGGAGATACCCTCCGATGCCCGGGGGTTCAAAGGCCGGATTTCCCTGATAATAATCGATGTAACAATGGGACGTCGGCGTCATGACGACATCGTGCCCGGCCTTGGCCGCGGCGATGCCGCCTTCGGTGCCGCGCCAGGACATGACGGTCGCCTGAGGCGCCAGGCCCCCTTCGAGGATCTCGTCCCAGCCGATGAGACGCTTCCCTTTGGCGTTGAGAACGGTCTCCATGCGCCGGACGAAGTAGCTCTGCAGCTCGTTCTCGTCCTTGAGCCCTTCGGCCTTCATCCGGGCCTGGCATTTGGGGCAGCGCTTCCACTCGGTCTTGTTGGCCTCGTCGCCGCCGATGTGGATGAATGAGCCGGGGAAAAGATCGACGACCTCGGCCAGGATGTTTTCCAAGAACTCGAACGTGCCGTCGTTGCCGGGGCAGAAGATGTCCGTGATGGGCCAGTAGCCGCCCGGAGTGACGGTGAAGGGTCCGCCGGTGCACGAGAATTCGGGATAGGCAGCCAGAGCCCCCTTGGCGTGACCGGGCATCTCGATCTCGGGCACGATCGTCACGTAGCGGGCCGCGGCGTAGGCGACGATCTCGCGGATGTCGTCCTGGGTGTAGAAACCGCCGTAGGTCGCCGCCTCGCCCGGCTGCTGCGGCGCTCGGGCGTTCCAATGTTGGTCCTCACGGTCGACGCGCCAGGCGCCGATCCCGGTCAGCTTCGGATATCGCGTGATCTCGACGCGCCAGCCCTGGTCGTCGGTAAGATGCCAGTGGAAGGTGTTCAGCTTGTGCATGGCCAGGATGTCGATCCAGCGCTTGACGAATTCCTTGGGGAAGAAGTGCCTCGAGCAGTCGAGCAGCGCTCCGCGCCACGGGAACCGCGGTTTGTCCTCGACGCTGACGCATGGGACCGTCAGGGCCGGCGTCGCCGCGGCCCCTTCCGTGCCCTCGATCGCGACGGGCAAGAGCTGACGGAGGGTCTGGACGCCGTAGAAGATCCCGGCGGGGGCAGAGCCCCTGATGAGGATCCCGTCCTTCGCGACATCGAGCATGTAGCCCTCGTCGCCTAGCCGGGCTTCGAGGTCCTCGAGCCGGAGAAGGATGGAGCCGCCACGGACAGGGGTCTCTCCGGAAAGCTCTGTAGAAACGTCGATCCCGAAATCGTATCCGGTCGGGCGACGGAGCATGTCTTTGAGGGCGGAGGCCACAGGCAGGAGATCGACTTGGCCTTCTGCGATAACGATCCTCGTCGATGGCCCGAGGGCGAAGGTGCCTGAGCGGGCTTCGAGGCGTACCGGGGCCGGGACAACCGATGGGCCGGTTGTCTTGCGTCCCGTTGGCGCGGTGGAGCAGCCGGGCAAAGCCAACACTGCCAGGAAGATCGCGAGAATTAACGAAGTATGTTTATTTCCGGCTTCCTTCATGGAGGGCCTCCTGGGCGGACTCTGTCGGGATGACGATAGTAATGGCCCCCCGGACCCAAGTCAAGGCCGAGGCCGGGTTGACAGTATCCGCGGCCGCGGTCTATGATTCCCGCATCCGACGGCGGAGGGAGCACACGCCATGCGCAGGACCGTCCTCCTCGTTCCTGTCTTCAGCCTGGCCGCCTGGGGCTGCCGGGGAGACAAAGGGCCGGGGGCCGCGCCCGCGGGCATCGGGCCGGACTCGACCGCCCCGGCTGCCGATGCTTCGACCCTGGCCGTCATCGGCGATCACGCCAAGAGGATCTCGGAGCTCATGAAATAGTGGGAGTGGCGATGACGGAAATCTTGTTCGCCTCGGATTGGGCGCCGATCCGCGCCTTCGAGACGGTCATTTCGCGGGACCCGGAAGCCGTTTATGGCGACATGCTCCCGGTCCTTCGCGCCGCCGACCTCAGGATCGTCAACTGCGAATGCGCCCTCACGGCGGCCCGTAAGCCGGTCTGGAAAAGCGGCGCGGTCTTCAAAGGCCTCCCGGCCCACGTCAAAGGACTGACCGCGGTCCCGTTCGAAGTGGCCTGCCTGGCCAACAACCACGTTTTCGATTACGGTCTCGCCGGTTTCCGCGAGACGCTCAACGCCCTCCGCGGGAGCGGTATCAGAACGGTCGGGGCGGGCCTGACGTTCGAGACGGCGGCGGCGCCGCTATCCTTGACCGTGAAGGGGACGAGGATCACGGTCGTCAACTTCAGCGAAGGCGAGGACCTCACCGCATCCACTGGCGGCCCCGGCGTCTGCGGCTGGGAGATCGACCAGCTCGCCGGCCTCATCCGCCGGGCCAAGAAGCGGGGAGACTTCGTTATCGCCGTGGGGCATGCCGGTCTCGAATACATACCTTTCCCGCCCCCCTATGTGGTCGAGGCGTTCCGGTCCCTGTCCGATGCCGGGGCCGATTGCGTCATCGGACATCATCCGCATGTCGCTCAAGGACTGGAGGTCCGCCGCGGCCGGCTCATCGCATACAGCCTGGGGAACTTCGCCTTCTTCCAGCCGCCCGAGCTCCATTACCGCCGGACCGGGTTCTGCCTTTCGGTCAAGGTGCGGGCGGGCCGGATGGCGTCCTATGAGATCCACCCCTACGGGATCTCAGAGGCGGGGCTCCGCGCGCTCGACAGGGGAGAGGAGCGCCTGTTCCGCGAAGCGCTCCGACGCGTTTCCGGACCATTTCGGACCGTCAAGGGCGTCGCCGAGGCCTGGCAGGCTTATCTCGCCTATTACGGCCCCGAGGGCTTCAAGAAGGAGGTCCTTGGCATCCTCGAAAAGATGGATTCGGAGCCCCTCAAGGGCGCGGCCATGTTCCGTAACCGCATCACGACACTGCAGCACGCCGAGCTCTGGCGGGACGCCCTGACGCGGTTCATGTCGGAAAGACCGGCCCCGGCGCGGCCGGCCTGGACCCGCCTCATCGACGAGTGGCTCACCAAGCCGCTGTCGCCGAAGACAAGCTGACGGTCAGACGAGCCCGTAGCGCTTTCCGGCCGCGGCGACGATCGCGCCGATGAGCTGCCGGTAATCCTCGCCCTCGCCGAGCGGCGAGCCGTGGTAGAGCGTGTAGATCTGCGGCGCCCAGCTTTTGTGGGGCTTGAGTCCGGGGATGCCGTTGACCTCGATGATACGGAGCTTGCCGTTTCTGTCGACCCTCATGTCGATGCGGACGTGATCCAAGCAGCCCATGGCCTCGGCCGCGTCGTCGCCCAGCTGCCGGGCCTCTTCGGTCCTTGCCCCGGCCAGGCCGATGCGGGTCAGACCGACGCCCCGCAGGTCGCTCCGCAGGATGCGATAGTTCCCGTAGTGCGTGTCCTCGACCGTGACCAGGCCGGGCAGGCTCTCGCGCGTCCTGCCGTTACCGACGATGAGGGCCGTGTATTCATCGCCCGGGAGGAATTCCTCCACAAGGGCCGGTTCGTCGAACTCTTTCTCGATGAAGACGACGCGCCGCCGCAGCTCCTCCTCGTTGTGGACGACGCTCTCGTCGGAGATGCCGACCGACCGGGATTCGCAGATGGGCTTGACGAAGGCGGGATATGTGACCGCGCTGGCGTCGTCCGCCGAATGAAGCAGGACGTGGGCGGGGACGGCGACGCCCGCCGTGGCCAGGATCTCGTGGGTCTCGAACTTGTCGATCATGGCCCGCATCGTCCGGCTGTTCGAGCCGATATACGGGATCTGTTTTTCGTCGAGAACGTCGGCGACCCAGGTCCCGCCGGCGTTCCGGCCGATGAAGGCCTCGTTCTCGGTGATGTGGTAGAGGGCGCTCCAGGCGATGTCGAAATCGGGTTTGTCGACGAGGCGGCGGAACTCCGATTCGTCGGCGACGTAGGCGATCCGGGTCGGGTGGCCGAGGGATTCCGCGGCCTCGCGCATGGATTCGGTGACCTTCATGTCGCCCCAGCCCTGGGCGTCGCCGCCCGGGCCGGTCAGGAGGAGTATCTTCATGGTGGGGCTCCCTCAAAAGAGATCGGGGACGTGGCGGTATTCAAGGAGGGCTCGGGCCGTCGCGGAGGACCGCGGTTCGATGCGCCGGGCCACGGCCAGCCGCTGGGCTTCGGGAAGCTCGATCTTGGAAACGACCTCGATGGAGACACGCCTGTCCCCGTTGCCTGGCTTGCGGGCGGTCAAGCCCTCCATGAGATTGTCGACCAGGCGCTTGCCCGGGTCGATGACCACGATCTTCGCTTTGGCGTGCCGGCCGAGCGAGGCCTGGAACGCTTCGGCGACGTAGGCGTAGTGGGTGCAGGCGAGCCCGGCATAAAGCGGAGCGCCGGCCGGAAGCCGGGGCGCCACCCGGGCGACGCATTCCTCGACCATTCCCGGCAGGGCCGGAGAATCGGGGTTCTTGTCGATGGCCGCGGCCAGGCCGTGGCAGGGCTCCGTGATGACGCGCCGCGGGTCGACGCCGCACCGGGCCAGCCGGGCGACGTGCTCACCCGAGCCGATCGTCGTCCGCGTCCCGAACAGAACGAGAACGCCCTGCGGATCCCGGATCAGCGCCTCGCAGAAGAGTCCGGCGCCCTCGTCGAGAATGCCCGTCACGGGGACGGCCGGAGCCCGTCTGAACGCCGTGGCTTCGTAAACCACGGACAGCGTGTTGCAGGCGATAAGGATGAGGTCGGGGCCGAAGACCGTCATCGCGGCGAGAGCCTGGTCGAAAACCCCGGCCCGCGCGGCGAGGTCCGGAAGGTCGTTGAAGCCGTGGCGGGCGTCGGGCCAGGCGTTGAAATAGATGAGATGCACGGCCGCATCGCCTCCGGTCCTCCGCAACCGGCGCTCGAGCTCCGCGCCTATCTGGAGCCCGCCCAGGCCGGAATCCGTGATCACGACGGTCATCCCGCGGGGACAGCCGGCGAATTCTGAGAGGCTCTTCATGCGGACGGCTGCTTCAGGCGATCCCTTCCGGCGCGTCCCCGGCCTTGGCCCGGAAATCCGCGCGGATCCGTTTGAGGAGGGCGGGCTCGGTCAGGATGCGGGCCGCCGCCGCGGCCAGGAAATAGACACCGTCGAGAAGGGCGCGCTCGCCGCCGGCCGAAATGGCATCCCGGGCGAAGCCCTCGGTATGGATGGGGAAATCGCTGGCCTTGACCATCGGCTCGATCGTCGGGACGATCCACGAGACATTGGCCAGATCGGTCGAACCGTAGGAGTCCCGGAGCTTGGCCGGGTCGGGCCGGCCCCGCTCCCCGAAGAGCGGGATGAAGATCTCTTCGAGAACGCGGTTGCGGCGGAAGGTCGTGACGCCGGGTCCGGGTTCAGTGATCTTGGCCTGGCACCCGGTGGTCGCGGCGGCCGTTTCGGCGAGGCACTTGACCTCGGCGACGAGGCTTTCGAGCTTGGACATCGTGTCCGACCGGAGAGAGAACCGGCCGCGGGCGTAATCCGGAATGATGTTCGGGGCCTCGCCTCCCGACTCGATGATCCCGTGGAAGAGGGTGCCGGCGGGGAACTTCGTCCGGGGCAGGGCGGCGGAATGATAGAAGATGACCAGGGCGTCCAGGGCATTCCGGCCTTCGAGGGGGGCGGCCGCGGCGTGGGCTTTCCTGCCAAGGAACTCGACGATGAGCGTGCGCCGGGCCAGGGCCTGGCCGACGACCGTGTCGATCGAGTGGGGATGGATCTGCAGGACGACGTCCGAGTGGGCGAAGACCTTGTCCTGGATCATGCGGACCTTGCCGCTGCCGCGCTCCTCGGCCGGAGTCCCGACGACTTCGATCGTCCCCGGGATATCCTGGCCAAGGATGGACTTCAGGACGATGGCGGCGCAGGTCCCGGCCGTGCCGATGATGTTGTGGCCGCAAGCGTGCCCCAGGCCGGGCAGGGCGTCCATCTCCGCCGTGAAGGTCACGCGAGGCCCGTTTGCCGAGGGGCCATAAGCGGCCCGGAAGGAGGTCGGCAGCCCTTCGGAAGCGGGAGAGATGTCGAAGCCCTCGGCCAGAAGGATCGATTGGAGCAGGCGCGATGTCCGCACTTCCTCGAAGGCGAGCTCGGGATCGGCGTGAATGCGCCGGCTCAGGTCGAGGATCTCGGCTCGGCGATCCGTGATGGCTTTGGCGATCAGGTCTTTGATTTCCATGTTCTACCGGGGGCTATGATAATTCAGAAAGAAAAAGCTTGTCAAAGAAGGGGTCGGGATGGGGCGGGGGATTATGATAACATGACGGACGGCTCGCGTAGCCGATAGCTGAGATATGAACGGACCGGCAAGGAGCTTGTTCGACATGAGTCCGCAAAAGAAGATAATCTGTGCCCTTGTCTTGGGCCTTATCCTTAGCGTCGAGGCCGGGGCTCAGCAGGTGTTCAGGACGGCCGGCTTCGAGATGGAGATCAACGCCCGCGGGGAGATCGTCCGGCTGTCCGGCCCGAACGGGCCGCGGAACTACGCGCCGGAAGGCCAGCCCGGCTATCTCGTCCGGATCAGGGACGTCGGCGGCGCCGAGATCTTGCCGACAGGCGTCAGGGCCGCGAAGGGCGCGTTGACCTTCGCTTTCGACGGGGGGATCGAACTCACGGTCCGGGCCGCCCAAGAACCTGACTATCTTCGGTTCGAGCTGGTCAAGGTTGTGCGTCCCGGGAAGATCGACGCCGTTTTGTGGGGACCGATCACGACGACGATCGGCGAGACCATCGGCGAGGTGGTCGGGGTCGTTAGGGATCAGGATTTCGCCCTCGGCATCCAGACACTGAACGCGAAGACTTGCGGCGGCCGGCTGGCCAACGAAGAAGGGACGACGGGCGGAATGACGACGGCCACCCGGGAGCCGTTCGGGTCGAGCCTGCAGGCCTTCTGCGTCAACCAGGGCCGGGCCCGGGTCATGACGGTCTGGCATCAGCACAAGAACGTGCCGGTCAAGGCCTTGCCGGGATTCAAGCTGGAGGGGAGCGCCCTGGCGGTTTTCGGCGCCGCGCCGAGCGGCGTCCTGCCCCTGATCGGCAGGATCGAGCGGGCCGAAGGGCTGCCGCACCCCATGATCGACGGCGAATGGATCAAGACCTCGGGTGCCACGGGCCGGCCCTATCTCATTGCCAACTTCGGCGAGAAGAATGTCGACGAGATGCTGGAATACGCCCGCCGCCTGGGTTTTTATTCCCTTTACCATAGCGGCCCCTTTAAAACATGGGGACACTTCGGCCTCCTGGAGGACCTGTTCCCGAACGGCCGGGCCGGCCTGAAGCGGTGCGTCGACAAGGCCCGGGCCAAAGGCATCCGGATGGGGGCGCACACGCTGACGAACTTCATCACCACGAACGATCCGTTCGTCACGACCCCGGCCAACCGGGGTCTGATGGCCGCCGGCATAGCCATCCTCCAAAACGATATCGACCCGTCGGCGACCGAGATCGCGGTCGACCGGGACGACTATTTCAGGCAGGAATCGACCCTCAACAGTGTCCTCATCGGCACCGAGATCATCCGCTATCGGGACGTGACCGGGAACGGGCCCTGCGTCCTGACGAATTGCGTCCGGGGGGCCTTCGGGACCGTCGCGGCGGCCCATGCCAAGGGCGATCAGGCCAAGAAGCTCATGGACCACCCCTATAAAACGCTTTTCCCGGATTGGCCCATGCAGGAGGAGCTCATCGGCAACCTGGCCGCGTTCTTCAACGAGACCGGGGTCTCGCACATGGACTTCGACGGCCACGAAGGCGCCTGCTACCTCGGCCGGGGCGACTATGGCCACGACCATTTCGTCGAGGCGTTCCTGTCCCAGGTCGATCAGCTGGTCGTCAACGGCTCGAGCAACATCGGCCATTTCTATTGGCACGCCAACAGCTACATCAATTGGGGCGAGCCCTGGTACGCGAGCTTCCGAGAAAGCCAGTCCGAGCAACGGTTCAAGCACCAGCCGTTCCTCGAGCGCAACTACCTGCCCAACATGCTCGGCTGGTTCCTCATGACGCCCGACACGCGGCTCGAGGACATCGAGTGGATGTTGGCCCGGGCCGCGGGCTATCGGGCCGGCTACGCCTTCGTCGCCGATCCCGAGTCCTTCGAGAAGAATCCCGATACGGACGCCATCATCGCCTCCATCCGGACGTGGGAAGAGGCCAAACAGCGGGGCGTCTTCAACGACGACCAACGGGCCCGGCTGAAAGACCAGGAGAAGGACTTCCACCTGGAAAGAACGGGGGAGGGGCGGTGGGCCCTGCGGGATTACGAGAAATTTCGCTTTGAGCATGCCAAGAAGGCGCGGCAGCCGGGAGAGCCGACCCAATCGGAATGGACCTTCGAGAACGGTGTCGAGCCCCAGCCGCTTCACCTTCACCTCCTGCTGACGGGAGGGGCCGATGCCCAAGCCCACGGGATCGAGATCGAGGTCGACCGGTTCTTCAAGTTCAGCATCCCCGCCGTGCTGAAAAAAGGGCAGTCCCTGGTCTGGGATGGCACCGACAGGATGATCCTCTACGACGACAAAGGCCGGAAGATCGAAAACGTGGCCGTCGGAAAGGGCCTGCCGCCGCTGCAGAAGGGAAGGCACTCGTTGAGTATCGACGCCCGGTTCGCCGGGGACAGTCCGGCGATCAAAGGGACCGTGAAGCTCAAGGGGGCCGTCGAGGCCATCGAGAGATAGCGGTCAGATCAAAAGCATGCAGTCGCCGTAGGAGAAGAAGCGGTAGCGCTCGCAGACGGCTTCACGGTAGGCCTTCATCACTAGCTCGTAGCCGGCGAAGGCCGAGACGAGCATCAGCAGGGTGGATCGGGGAAGGTGGAAGTTCGTCAGCAAACGGTCGACGACATGGAATTCATATCCCGGGCGGATGAAAAGGGACGTCGACCGCCGGCCGGAGCGGACGCGGCCGTCCTTCCAGGCGCTTTCCAGGGTCCTTCCGACCGTCGTGCCCACAGCCGTGACGGGCCGTCCATCGGACTTGGCGGCGTTGACGGCCTTGGCCACGGTCGGGGCGACCCCGTAGGTTTCTTCGAGCATCTTGTGGTCTTCGACGAGATCGACACGGACCGGATGGAAGGTGGCCAGGCCGACGTCGAGGGTGACGCGGCGGACATCGACGCCCTTGGCTTTGAGTCCGCGCAGGGCTCCCCCGGTAAAGTGAAGGCCCGCGGTCGGCGCGGCGATCGCGCCTTCCTTCCTGGCGAAGACGGTCTGGTACCGGTCGATGTCCCCGGGCCTGGCGGCTTCGTCCTGCCTGGCCCTCTTGATATAGGGCGGCAAAGGGGCGTATCCCGATCCGCGAAGAAGGGCGCGGACGTCGATCCTTCCGAAATCGAGGACGCGCCGGCCCTCGTCTCCGATGGCCGCCACGCGGGCCGAGACGCCGTCGGCAAAACGGACGTTGTCGTCTTCGTGGACCCTTTTCGCCGGCCGGCAGAGGACCTCCCAATTGCCGGGCGCGATCTCGCGGATGAACAGGAACTCGACCTTCGCCTCTCCGCTCGTGCCCCAGAGCCGGGCGGGCAGGACCCGCGTATCGTTCAAGACCAGGATGTCGCTCGCGGCCATGAATCCAGAGAATTCGCGGAATTGGCCATTCCTGATCGTGCCGGCCTCGCGGTCGACGACCATCATCCGCGAATCATCGCGATGGGGGAGGGGATGCTGGGCGATGAGCTCGGGTGGGAGATCGTAATCGAAATCGGACACGCGGAGGGGCTTGCCGGAGGTCATGGCCGGTCGAGGGGCTCTTTCAGTCCTTGAACAGCTTCTTCTGCCCGTCGGGCTTGGCTTTGCCGCGTTGTCCGGGCTCGCGGTAGTTGTAGCCCAGGTGGGCGTAGGCCCGCGCGGTAATGACGCGTCCCCGGATCGTCCGGTCGAGAAACCCGATGCGCATGAGGAAGGGCTCATAGATGCTCTCGATCGTGTCTTTCTCCTCGTCGATGGCCGCGGCGATCGTGCCGACTCCGACCGGCCCGCCGCCGAAGTTCTCGATGATGGTCGAGAGGATCTTGCGGTCGACGTCGTCGAGGCCGAGAGCGTCGACCTCCATCATATCCAGGGCCCGCTGGGCCTCCTTGGCCGTGATGGCGCCGTCGCCCTTGACGTCCACGTAGTCGCGGACGCGCCGGAGCAGCCGGTTGGCGACCCGCGGCGTCCCCCGGGACCGCAAGGCGATCTCGCCGGCCCCGGCGTCGTCGACCTTGACCTTGAGGATCTGGGCCGAGCGCTGGATGACCTTCTTGAGGTCTTCGTCCCGGTAGTAGTCGAGGCGGTGGATGATGCCGAAACGCCCGCGCAACGGGGCCGTGATGCGGCCGGCCCGGGTCGTCGCCCCGATCAGGGTGAACTTCTTGATCTTGAGCTTGTGGCTGCGGGCGCCCGGCCCCTGGCCGATGACGATGTCCAGGCTGAAGTCCTCCATGGCCGAGTAGAGGATCTCCTCGACCGAGGGCTGGAGGCGGTGGATCTCGTCGATGAACAGGACCTCTTTGGTCTGCATGTTGGTCAGGATGGCCGAGAGGTCGCCGGTCCGCTCGATGACCGGCCCCGCCGTGGGCTTGATGCCGACGCCCATCTCCTTGGCGATGAGATAGGCCAGGCTCGTCTTGCCCAATCCCGGAGGCCCGTAGAGGAGGACGTGGTCGAGGTGCTCGTCGCGCTTTTTGGCCGCCTCGATGAAAACCCGCAAGTTCGCCTTGACCTTCTCCTGGCCGACGAACTCGTCGAACGTTCTCGGCCGGAGGCTGTCCTCGAAGAGGACGTCCTCCTTGGTGCGGATCGGGCTAAGAATGGCGGGCATCGCTGTTATTCTACTCAACTCTTGTTTTTGGGCAAGTCCGTCGTGAGGCGGCGACGGATGTCGCTCCAAGGCCCCCGTGAGGGAAGGGGGACCCGCCGAAGGCGGGGGAAACCGTATAAGGAGGTTTCCGGGGCGCGGGGGCAAGGAGCGATATCCGTTGCGCAGCCGATAGACGGACGGCCCAAAAACGGATGATGAGTCTAGAGTTTGGCCAGGCGCTTCAAGCTGTCGCGAAGGAGCTTCTCGAATTCTGTCCCGGGCTTGAGGGCGGCCAGCGTCTGGTCGGCGGCCCGCTCGGCCTCCTTGCGCCGGAAGCCCATGTTCTGGAGGGCCGAGAGAAGGTCCTCCTTCTCGGGCGAACCCTTGCCCGCGAGGAGCTGCTCTTTCTTCTCCAGCTTATCCTGGAGCTCCATGGTGATGCGGAGGGCCGTCTTCTTGCCGATCCCCGGGACGAGCGAGATCCGGGCCAGGTCGCTCGCCCGAACCGCGTCCTCGAGGTCCGAGGGCGCGATGCCCGAAAGGATATTCAGGGCCAGTTTGGGGCCGATCCCCGAGATGCCGATGAGCTTGAGGAACATGTCCTTCTCTTCACGCGAGACAAAGCCGTAGAGCGCCAGGGCGTCGTCGGAGAGATGGGTGTGGATGAAGAGCTCGACCGTCCCGCCGATCTCGCCGAGATGGACAAAGGACGATACGGGGATGGCCGCGGCATAGCCGACGCCGCCGGTGTCGACGATAACGCGTCCGGGAGTCTTGTCGATGAGGGTCCCCTTGAGGTAGGCGATCATGTCGGGTCCTTTTCCGCGATCTTGGCCTGGTAGAGACGGCAGTTGAGGTGGCAAATGGCCGCGGCCAGGGCGTCCGAGGCGTCGAGCGGGATCTGGTCGTCGTCGAGGCCGAGGAGCGAGCGGACCATGGTCAGGACCTGTTCCTTGTCGGCCTGGCCGTAGCCCGTGACGGCCTTCTTGATCTCGAGGGCGGAGTACTCGGCCAGGCCGCAGCCCGTCGCGGCCACGGCGACAAGGATCGCCCCACGGACCTGTCCGAGAAGCAGGGCCGTCTTCATGTTCTGGGCGTAGAACGCGTTCTCGATGGAGGCTTCTTCCGGCATATAGGTCCTAATGAGCTCTTCGAGCTCGCTCTTGATCTCGGCGAGCTTCAGATGAAGGGGAAGCTTGGCCGTCGGCTTGATGACGCCGAAGGCGACAGGGAGGAGGCGGCCGTTCTTTTCCTCGACGATCCCGAACCCCGTGGACTGGAGGCTGGGATCGATGCCGAGGACCCGCATGGCATCCGCCGGGGGTCACCCGGCCTGCGAGAAGGTGGCGATCTCTTCGTCCGAGATGTCGAAGTTGCTGGACACGGAATTGACGTCGTCGTGTTCTTCGAGCTCGTCGATCAGCCGGAGGACCTGCTGGGCTTCCTTGCCCTCGACCTTGACGTAGTTCTGCGGCAGGAACCCGACTTCGGAGGCCGCGATCTCGATCTCGGCCTTCTTGATGGCCTCGAGGACGGCCTCGTACTTTTCGGGCGAGGTCGTGACCTCGTACAGGGAGCCCTCATCCTTGAGGTCGTCGGCGCCGGCGGAGAGGGCGATGTCCATGAGGATGTCTTCCGAGGCCTTGGTCTTTTCGACGTCGATGTAGCCCATGCGCTTGAACATCCAGGCGACGGATCCCTTCTCGCTCAGCTGGCCGCCGCTCTTCATGAAGATGTGGCGGATCTCCGAGACGGTCCGGTTCTTGTTGTCGGTCACGGCCTGCAGGAAGACGGCGACGCCGCCGGGGCCGTAGCCTTCATAGGAGACTTCCTCGAAGGCCGCGCCTTCGAGCTGGCCGGTGCCTTTCAAGATGGCCCGCTTGACGTTGTCGGCGGGCATGTTCGCGGCCTTGGCGTCGTTCATGGCCTTGCGGAGACTGGCGTTCTTATCGGGGTCCCCTCCGCCGGCCCGGGCGGCCATGCTGATCTCGCGGATCAGGCGGGTGAAGATCTTGCCGCGCTTGGAATCGGTCGCCGCCTTTTTATGCTTGATAGACGCCCACTTGGAATGTCCGGACATGCTTTTCTCCTTGTCTTTTCGAGCCCCGAAAAGGATAACACAACGGGCCCAGGCGCGCAACCGCAGCGGCGATTGCCTACAGGAAGACTAGGGATTATGATAGAATCAAGATGCCGTTATAAATCGGGACATCGAGAGGAGGCTGGCATGATGAAGAACATGGGACGTTGGGACAGGACACTCAGGCTCGCGGCGGCCGCCGTCATCGCCGTGCTTCTTGTCGCCGGGGTCCTCAAGGGGACTGTGGCCATTATCCTGGCCATCATCGCGGCGATCTTCGTCATCACGACCTTTGCCGGGTTCTGCCCGGCCTACAAGCCGTTAGGGATCTCGACGAAAGGGCCCGGCAAGAAAGGCGGAACGACCCGGATCGATGTCTGAAAAGCGAATAGGGGAAAGGCGGAGTTCCGTGGCCAGGATCGACTTATCCATCACGGGCATGAGCTGCGCCAGCTGCGCGGCCAACGTCGAGAAAGCCATCAAGGCGCTCGAAGGCGTCCGTGAGGCCAACGTCAACCTGGCCACGGCCAAGGCGACGGTCCTCTTCGACCCGGGTCTTATCTCCAGGGCTGACCTGGTCCGGGTCATCCGGGGCGCCGGCTACGGGGTCGCCGCTTCGGAGGAAGGATCCGGCGCCGGCGCTGACAGGGAGTACCGGGCGCTCCGCGCCTCCGTCATCTGGGGCGGCCTGCTGGCCCTCATCATCTTCCTGGGGAGCATGCGGCACTGGTTCCCCTGGATGCCGGCCTTTCTCCAGAACTTCTTCGCCCTCTGGGCCCTGGCAACCCCTGTCCAGTTCGTGCTCGGGCTGCGGTTCTATCGCGGCGCCTGGAGCGCCCTCAAGCACGGCACGGCCAACATGAACACGCTCGTCGCGGTGGGCACGTCGGCGGCGTATCTCTTCAGCGTCGCGGCCACCGTCCGGCCCGGGTTCTTCCAGGGGGCCGGGGTCGAGCCCCAGGTCTATTTCGACACTTCGGCGGTCATCATCGTCCTCGTCCTTTTCGGACGCATGCTCGAGGCCCGGGCCAAGGGCAAGACCTCCGACGCCATCCGCCGGCTCATGGGCCTGCGGCCGCGGACCGCCCACATCCTGGACAAGGACGTCGAGCGCGAAGTCCCCGTCGAAGAGGTCCGCCCCGGCGATGTCCTCATCATGCGTCCGGGGGAGAAGGTCCCGGTCGACGGCGTCATTCTCGAAGGACGCTCGTCCGTCGACGAATCCATGATCACCGGCGAGAGCCTTCCGGTCGACAAAGGGCCGGGCGAGGAGGTCGTCGGGGCCACGCTCAACAAGTGGGGCAGCTTCCGCTTCCGGGCCGTCCGGGTCGGCGAGGACACGGCCCTGGCCAGGATCATCCGGCTGGTCGAGGAGGCCCAGGGTTCCAAAGCTCCTATCCAGAGACTCGCGGATGTCATCGCCGCCCGGTTCGTCCCGGCCGTCATCGCCATCTCCATCCTGACCTTCGTTGTCTGGGCCCTGTTCGGCCCGGCGCCGCGCCTCGTCTTCGCCCTGCTCAATTTCGTGGCCGTCCTCATCATCGCCTGTCCCTGCGCCATGGGCCTGGCGACGCCCACGGCCATCATGGTCGCGACGGGGCGGGGCGCCGAGCGCGGCATCCTGATCCGGAGCGGCGAGAGTCTCGAGACCATCCACAAGGTCGACACGTTCGTGTTCGACAAGACAGGGACGCTGACCAACGGCCGGCCCGAAACGACCGACGTCCTGCCGGCCGTCGGGATTCCCCGCGAGGCGCTGCTTTCGCTGGCGGCCTCGGTCGAGAACGGGTCCGAACACCCGCTCGGCCAAGCCGTCGTCCGCAGGGCCCGGGCCGAAGGATTCCCCGTCGAGACCGCGGCGGATTTCCGGGCCCTCGAAGGCATGGGGGTCGAAGGCGTCGTCCGAGGAAAGCGTGTCCTCGTGGGCAGCCGCAGGCTCGCCGGGAGCGAAGGCGTCGACGTCACGGCGCTGGCCGAACCGGCCGGACGGCTGGCCGGGGAAGGGAAGACCGTCGCTTTCGTCGCCGTCGACGGCCGTCCCGCCGGCCTCCTGGCCCTGGCCGATACGCTCAAGCCCGGCGCCCGTGACGCGGTCGATCGCCTCCGCAGATCCGGCCGGCGCGTGGTCATGCTGACCGGGGACAACGCCCCGACGGCCCGCGCCCTGGCCGCCGAAGCCGGCATCGAGGACGTTCGGGCCGAGGTCCTGCCCGGCGAGAAGGCCGCGGTCATCCGCGCTCTCCAGGCGGAGGGCCGGCGGGTGGCCATGGTCGGCGACGGCATCAACGACGCCCCGGCTCTCGCCCAGGCCGACGTCGGCCTCGCTCTCGGGACGGGCACCGACGTGGCCATGGCCTCGGCGGACATCACCCTCATTTCGGGGGATCTGGGGAACGTCGCCGCCGCCGTCGAGCTCAGCCGGCGGACCATCCGGACCATCCGGCAGAATCTGTTTTGGGCCTTCGTCTACAACATCGTCGGCATCCCCATAGCCGCGGGGGCGCTTTATCCGTTCTTCGGGCTGCTGCTCAATCCCATGATCGCCTCGGCGGCCATGGCCATGAGCTCGGTGTCCGTCGTGAGCAACTCCCTCCGCCTCCGGCGGGCCAAGATCTGAGGGGGCCTAGAAGATGAAGCGGAGGGCCAGGCCCGCCCGGATGTAGGACGGATTGACGCTCAGACCCCCCAGTCCGATCGTCTGCTCGATCTGGTCGAGGGGGACCGTGATGATGTCGTCGGCGACGATGTGGAGCGGCAGCATCGTTTTGGCGGCGCCGTACCAGCGCAGGTCGAGGGCCAGGATGACATGGCTGAAGGCCTCATAGGCCGCTTCGACGCCCACGTTCATGCCGTACTTCGTCTGGGGGCCGAATTCGACGATCATGCGGTAGGTCCCGCCGGTCAGCTGATACTGTTCTCCGACGAGGGCGAGGTCGAAATACGTGTAGCCGATGTGCCCGGCTTTGCCCTCGAAATGGAAGACGCTCGGCCCGGCCGAAACGCTCAGCGACAGCGTGTCGGCGACGCGGAAGCGGGCCAGGGCGTTGAGGCTGAACGTCGTCTCGGTGAGATTCCCGACCGAGTTGTCCCAGGGGATCGACCGGGAATACGTCTCGACGGTGTTATCGAAGGTCCGGAACTGCGTCTCGATGAGATAAGGAGCGTTCGTGCCGCCTATGCCCGGACGATGGTAGTCCGCGAGGACCTGTAGGCCGACGTTCTCCGTGAACAGGACGTTGAAGAACCCGTTCATGCCGTAGGTCGTCTTGGCCTTGAAGCGGACCGTCTGGTCCGCGGCGCTGGCGACATAGCGGTCCATGGGTGTGAGCGTTGGCTGGTATCGGTTGACGTAGGTCGCGTTCATGGTCGGCGCGACCAGCGTCCAGCCGAAGCCGAGCTCGAACCGGATGTCGGCCGCGGCGAGAGAGCCGGCCGTCCCGAAGAGGAGGATTAGGGCAAAAAACGACGAAAGCTTCCTGATCATGGTCCTGGCGCCTCCTGGCGGGGGGGAGAGTAGCACGCCCGTTCGGGGATGTCAACCCCCGGGGGCCTCCAACTCTTTTAAGATCAAGCCTTTTCGGGCGGGCGCGCGTTAGCCGAAAAAGACCTTGGCCATCTCATAGAGCTCGGCGTCGACGGTCTTCGGCTGGGCCAGGGCCTCCTCGAGGGGGACCGTTACGATGCGGTTGCCCCGCAGGCCGACCATGAAGCCGAACTTCTCTTCCTTGACGAGATCGATCGCGGCGATACCGTAACGGGTGGCGAGAATGCGGTCGAAGGCCGTCGGGGAGCCGCCCCGCTGGACGTGGCCGAGGACCGTCACCCGTGTGTCGATGGCCGTGCGCATCTCGATCTCGCGGGCGATGATGTTGCCGATGCCGCCCAGGCGGACGTGCCCGAAGGCGTCCTTCTCGCCCGACTGGATGATCAGGCTTTCGTCCCGGGGCTTGGCCCCCTCGGCTACGACGACGATGCTGAAAAGCTTGCCGCGCTCCCGGCGCTTCTGGATCTGGGCGCAGATCTCGTCGAGATCGAAGGGGAATTCGGGGATGAGGATGATATCGGCCCCGCCGGCGAGCCCGCCCTCGATGGCGATCCAGCCGGCGTGGCGGCCCATGACCTCGACGACCATGACCCGGTGATGGGCCTCTGCCGTCGTGTGCAGCCGGTCGAGCGCCTCGGCGACGACGGAGACGGCCGTGTCGAAGCCGAAGGTATAATCCGTCCCCGAGAGGTCGTTGTCGATCGTCTTGGGGACGCCGATGCAGCGCAGGCCCTTTTCATAGAGCTTCTTGGCGACGCCCAGCGTGTCCTCGCCGCCGATGGCGATGATGGCGTCGAGCTCGAACTTCTCGACTTGGGAGAAGATCTTGCCGACCCCGTCCTCGACCTTGAAAGGATTGGTGCGGGAGGTGCCGAGGATCGTGCCGCCGCGCGGCAGGATGCCGGAGATGGAGTTGAGGTCGAGGGGGTAGATCTTGCCCTCGATGAGGCCCAGCCAGCCGTTCTTGATGCCCAGGATGTCGAAGCCGTAGTAGACGATGCCCTTGCGCGTCACTGCGCGGATGACCGCGTTGAGCCCGGGGCAATCGCCGCCGCCGGTCAGGATGCCGACTCTCATGGTGGGGACCTCCGATCTTCGCCCGTCGTCTCCGCGAAGTCCCGAAAATTATACGCGCGACGTCCCGTCATTTCAAGCGCGGCCGCCGATACGGATTGACAAAAGGCCTCGACGGTCCTAATAATCACTTAAGGGATGAGGGATATGAAGCCACTGAAAAGGGCGGTCCTTCTGGCCTTTGCCGTTATCTTCTTTGCCGTATCCGCCCCCGGGCAGGGGGGACATGGCAGAGGCCGGCTGACCGGGAGTGTCACCGACGATGAGGGGAATCCCATTGCCGACGCCAGAGTCGTCCTGCGCCTGGTCGAAGCGGGGGATACCGCGTTCAAGGGATGGGGCGGGGCCAATACGGCAAATCGCGGCGATTCCGCTGTCTTTGAGACCAAAACGGACCAGAAGGGCGCCTGGATCTTCAACGGTCTGGCCACCGCGCTCTGGGAGGTCCGCGTCTCCAAAGGATTCGATTATGGCATGGGCATGCAACAGGTTCAGGTCCGCCAGATCCCCAACAACCGGCACGTGGAGATCCGGCTCGACAAGCTCAAAACCGGCTCCTACAGCATCGAGCCTGGTCTACTCGAGGAGGCGAACGCCTTTTACGCCAAAGGCGAATTCGATAAGGCGCTCGTCGCCTTTCGCCGCTACCTCGAACGGGACCCCGGTGCCATCCTCATCGTCCTGGCCGTCGGCGTCTGCTTGAGCGAGCTGGGCCGGACCGAGGAAGCCGTGAAGACCTTCCAGGCCGCCGTCGACAGCACCTCTGCCAATCCGGGTGACAATGAGCTTTGCGCTCGGGCCTGCGCTGGCCTGGCCGAAAGCTATCTCAACCTGGGCGACCGAGAGCGGGCCGTCGAGTATTGGGGCCTCGCCGTTCGGAAATCCGATTCGAGCGAGATCCCCGCGGCGAACCTGGCGGAGGTCCTTTTCGCGGCTGGCGATTCGAAAGGAGCCCTCGAGTACCTTCTGATCGCCGCGAGGATCGCGCCCGAGCAGGCTGACATTCAATATAAGCTCGGCCTCACCTACTTGAACCTGGGCGACTATCCCAACTCCAAGGCCCGCTTTGCCAAGGTCGCCGAGCTCGAACCCCGGACCCGGCTCGGACGGGCGGCGAAAAAGATGATCGCCGACCTGGCCAAAGTGAGGTCGGAGCGGCCATGAGGGTATTCCTGACCGCCGGGCTGGTGCTGGCCCTCGTCTCCGGCGCCTTCGGCCAGGCGGGTCATGGGACCGGGCGTTTGGTGGGGGTCGTCGTGGATGAAAACGAAGATCCGATCCCCATGGCCAGGGTCGTCATCACCCTCCTCGAATACGAGGCGATGAGGGGACGTTTGCCGCTCATGCCCAAGGTCAAGATCAGCGATTCCGCTGTTTTCGCGACGACGACCGACGCAAGAGGCCGCTGGTACTTCAACGGGCTGTCGGGCGGGAAGTGGGAGATCAGGGCCTGGCGGGCGGGTTATGTGGCCACGAACTCCATGCGCGATATCCTCCAGTCCTCGAACAATCGCGAGGTCAAGCTCTGGCTCGAAAGGGTGAAAGAGGGCTTCTACTCGCAAGACCCGGCCGCCCTGGAGCAAGCCAACGAGTCCTTCAGGCAGGGCGACTTTGAAAGGGCCCGGGCTGAATACACCGCGTACCTGGCCAAAGAACCCGGAGCCGTTTGGGTCATGATGATCATAGGCGACTGTTGGAAACAAACCGGAGACAGCCTGAAGGCCCTGGAGGCTTATCAGGAGGTCGTCGCGTTGACGTCGGCGGACCCTGATCGGAAGGATGCCCTGAGCGCGGCCCTGGCGAAGATCGGAGAATGTTACCTCGACAAGGGGGACCGTGAGCGCGCTCTCGGCTTCCTGAGCCGCTCCGTCGAGGTCTCGCCGGACAACGGGACCGTGCAGGCCTGGCTCGGGGACCTGCTGTTTTCCTTGGGTAGCGTGGACGAGGCCATCCGCCATTATTCGATCGCCGTGGTGCTCGCACCCAAAAGGGACTACTTTCATTTCAAGCTCGGGCTCGGCTACGTGAACATCGCCGATTATGAGAAGGCCAGGGCGTGCTTTTTAAAGGTCATCGACCTCGATCCCGCTTCGGACCTGGCCAGGCAGTCGCGTGAATTCCTCGAGGACCTTAAAGGGAAAAAGACGCAGTCTCCGCGCCTGGATTGAATATCACGCCCGAGGGGCGTATTCTGGAACAAAGGCCGTCTGGCAAGCCGCATGATCGAGCTTCGGGGCGTTTCCAAGAAGTTCTCCGTCTTTACCGTCGTGAATGACGTCAGCTTTGCCGTCAAGCCCGGCGAGGTCCTCGGCTACCTGGGGCCGAACGGGGCCGGCAAGACCACGACCATCCGGATGCTCGCCGGTCTGCTCGAGCCGAGCAAGGGGGAGATCCTCTTTGAAGGACGGGATATCCGCAAAGACATCCACTCCTATAAAAGGCGCCTCGGCTATGTTCCGGAACAGTCGGAGATCTACCCCCATCTCAGCGCGTACGATTATTTGACCATGGTCGGACGGCTGCGGCGCCTGTCCGACCGGTCCATCAAGGCCAAGATCGGCGAGTTTCTCGACATCTTCGGCCTTCATCACGACAGGGACAGCCCCTTGTCATCCTATTCGAAGGGTATGCGGCAGAAGGTCCTGATCGCGGCCGCCCTCCTCCATGATCCCGATGTCCTGCTTCTGGACGAGCCCCTCTCCGGCCTGGACGTGACGACCGGGCTCGTCATCCGGGACCTGATCAAGAAGCTGGCCGGGGAGAACAAGGTCATCATCTATTCCTCCCACGTGCTCGAAGTCACCGAACAAGTTTGCTCGCGGATCATCATCCTTCACCAGGGGAATATCGTGGCCAACGATTCCGTAGCCAATCTACGGACCCTCATGCACCTCCCGTCGCTGGCCGAGATCTTCAGCCAGCTGGTCGTTCACGAAGATACGGCGCTGGCCGCTGACCGGCTCATCGATGCGATGAAGAGGAGCGACTGAGGGCCGTGGCCGTCCCTTCGGCCCGCATCCGGAGCCTCGGGGATGAACTCGCCCAGCTCGGGATCCTGACGAAGCACTTCTTCGGAAGGCTCTTCCGGAACGACATCGTGGACTTCGAGGACCAGATGAAGGCCCGCCTGGTCGCCGTTCTGTCCGTCCTGGCGGTCATCATGGGGTGGAGCTCCCAGATGCTCATCTTCTTCAAGTACGAGCTTTCTCCCGACGTGAACACGTCCTGGCAGGAAAAGAATTATGTCTTCATCCTGATGATGATCATCTTCGGCATCGTCACGCTCCTCGAATGGGAGATGCTCTTCCCCGACCGCCGGGACTTCGTCAACCTGACGCCCCTGCCGGTCCGGCTGCGGACGGTCTTCGCGGCCAAGCTGGCCTCGTTCATCGCCTTCATCGGTCTCTTCTCGGTGGCCATGAACGGCATCTCCTCAGCCGTGTTCGCGCTCTTTCTGGCCCAGTGGAGGTCGAACAGCATTCTCTTCCTGGTCCGCCACGTCTTCGCTCACCTCGTCAGCGCCTTCGCGGCCTGTTTTTGCGTCTTCTTTGCCTGCATGTTCGTCAATTTCCTCCTCATGGCCGCCCTCCCGTCCTCTCTCTACCGCCGGATCTCCCTGCTGGTGCGATTCGTCCTGATCGCCTTTTTCGTCTTTCTGCTGATGTCCTTTTTAGCGGATCCCGGGAGCCTGAACGGCGTAGTCCGCTCACTGGCCCGGCTCAAGGACCACGGGGCGCCGATCATCTTTCGCATTCCGTCCCTGTGGTTCGTCGGGCTCTACGAAGTCCTCCTGGGGTCGACGGACCCCGTGTTCATCGTCCAGGCGAGGACGGCCGGCCTGGCGCTCGGGCTTTCGATGGTCGCCTTCGGACTGGCCTGCGCTTTGAGCTATCTCAGGCATTTCCGCGAGACCCTCGAAACCGCGAAACGAGATCGCCGGCTTCGCCGGCTCAGGGAGGGCGCCGCCGGAGCGTTTCAGAAGGCGGTCTTTTGGAACCCCGAGGAGAGGGCGGTGGGGCAGTTTTTTTCAAAGACGATCCGGTCGAGCCCGAAACACCGGATCGTCCTGGTCAATGGCCTGGCTGTCGGGGCCGCCGTGGTGATGCTGTCGATCGTCGCCAATAGGAGGGATGTCCAGGCCTTGACCTCCGGGAATTCCTTCTTCCTGGCCCAATCGCTCCTCTTGGTCTTCGTTCTTCTCGCCGGGATCCGTGTCGCGGTCGACGTGCCCGCCGCGCTCGAGAGCAACTGGGTTTTCCGGGTGACGGAATCGGCCGCGAGGAGCCGCTATGTCTCGGGCCTCAAGAAGGCGATCCTGGTCCAATGGTTCTTCCCGCTATCGATCCTGATCTTTATTGCCCATCTCTGGCTTTGGCGGAACGGGTGGGCGGCCCTGGCTCATGCGGGCTTCTGCCTGGTCCTCTCGGGCGTCGGCATCGAAGCCCTTTTCTTTCGCTTCAGGAAGATCCCCTTCGCCAGCACTCATGTGCCGGGCAAGCTGCAGCTCCAGACCCGAGGCGTTCCTTATCTGGTCGGGCTCGTGGGGCTCCTGGCCGTGCTTTCCAGTCTCGAAAAGGCGCTCTTGAGCCACACCGGGTATTTCTGGATCTTCTTCCCGGTTTCGGCTTCTATCTGGGCCTTTCTGAGGATCTCCAATACGCGCTTTCTCAAGGATCATGGCCTGGTCTATGAGGAAGAACCGGAGCCGGCGATGATCGGCTTCCCGGAGGATGCCTGAGCATGAAAACCCTTCGCCCCTTGGGATCGATCTTCGTCAGCATCCTCGCTCTCTCGTTGATCGGATGCCGCGGCGGGTCGATCGAAGGCTGGAGCAGTCGCGCCAGGACGATGATCTTGACGAGCGGCCCTGCGGAGATCGTCATGTCATCCTCGAAGGTCCCCGGCTACTGGGCCAGACAAGCGGCCGACGAACAAGAATTCTTCCTCTACACCCGGGACCGCACCTACGAAAAGGGGTGTCACGTCAGGGTCGAAGGGCCGTTCGGATATGCCAACGTTTCCTTCTTCCGCGAGGAAACCGGGGTCTATTGGCGAGAGTCTCCGATGCCGACGTGCATCCTGGTCGTCTGGAAGATGGCGAGATCCGACGATCAGGATATCCATGGGTTGGTACCCCAGGAGGCCACGGACCGTGCGCGCCGTCACTAGGTTTCTCCTAACGGCCCTTCTCGCCGGCCTGGCTTTTATGCAAGCCGGCTGTCGATCCGCATCGCGTCCGTGGGTTCCGCCGGAGGACTGCAAGGTGAAGATCCTCTCCGATGCGGCGTTCGTCCGGACGAGCCGGGGCGACTACGTCGACGGGTACCTGGCTGAATACAATACGGACTTCCAAAAAGAACGGATGTTCATGGTCCTGGAGATCCCCTGCTATGCCAGGGACGATCGGCTGATCGTCACCGGAAGATTCACCGGTGACAGCGTCCGGATGTCTTTCGGTGATCAGAAGCAAGAAAAGGTCCCGGTGTTCCTGGTCGAACGGGCGAAGCCGAACATCCCCTCGGTTCCGGGCATTCCCACGCTGAAGTGAGCGTTCTTGACCGTCCCGGCGCTTTTGTTTAAGGTAGGGGAGCGTCGATCCCGATCTCATTAGGAGGACTCCATGGCGGCGACCATCATCAGCGGCAAGGAAGTCTCCTGCCAGATCCGCGAAGAGCTCAAGGGCCGCGCGGCCCGTCTCAGAGAGAAGGGACACGTGCCCGGACTGGCCGTCGTCCTCGTGGGCGAGGACCCCGCTTCGGTGTCTTACGTGACGGCCAAGGCCAAGGCGGCCGAGGAGATCGGCATCTTCGAGACGACCATCCGGATGGCCCCGGACTCGTCCGAGGAGGAGATCCTCCGCCAGGTCGACAGCCTCAATAGGGACGAGCGCTACAACGGCTTCCTCGTCCAGCTGCCCTTGCCGAAGTACGTCCGCTCCGAGAAGGTCATCAACCTCATCTCCCCGGACAAGGACGTCGACGGCTTCCACCCGGTCAATGTCGGGAAAATGCTGCGGGGCGAGCCCTGCCCGCTTCCATGCACACCGTACGGCGTCGTCCAGCTCCTCGTCCGAGGCGGCTACGGCCCGGACGGCAAGCATGTCGTCATCTGCGGCCGGAGCAACATCGTCGGCAAGCCGCTGGCCGCCATGCTCATCCAGAAGCGGAAAGGGGCCAACGCCACGGTGACGGTCTGCCATACGGCCACGCCGGACATCACCCGGTTCACGCTCCAGGCCGACATCCTCGTGGCCGCCATGGGCGTGCCGCGGGCGATCAAGGCCGAGATGGTCCCCGAGGGCTGCGTCGTCATCGACGTCGGCGTCAACCGTGTGCCCGATGCGACCGCCGCCAAGGGATTCCGCCTGGTCGGCGATGTCGATTTCGACGCCGTCAAGGAGAAGGCTTCGGCCATCACGCCGGTGCCGGGCGGGGTCGGGCCGATGACGGTCACGATGCTGATGATGAATACCATCGAGGCCGCCGAGCGCAAGGCCGGCCTCGCGCCCGGAGCCGTCGAGGCGCGGCCATGAAGATCGGCAAGATCGACGCGACCGATTTCCGCTCGCTCGTGATGGGGAAGTTCGGCCGGCGCGATCCGAGCGTCATCGTCCCGCCCATGGCCGGCGTCGATGCCGGCGTCGTCGATCTCGGCCGCGGCCGGGTCCTCGTCGTCGCCGAAGACCCGATCTTCACCATGCCCCGGCTGCCGCTCGAGATGTTCGGCCGGTTCACGGTCCACATCGGGGCGAGCGACGTCGCGGTCATGGGCGTCAAGCCCCGCTACATGACCTATTCGCTGCTCCTTCCTCCCGAGACGGTCCGTGAGGATATCAAACGGATCATCGACGCCATCCATCGGGCCGCCCGCGGCCTCGGGATCGCCATCGTCGGCGGCCACACCGGATACTATCCGGGCTTCACGGCGCCGACGATCGGCGGCATCACGGTCTTCGCCGTGGGCCGCAAGAAGGACATCGTGACGCCGGCGGGGGCCCGGCCCGGCGACGAGATCGTCCTCACGAAAGGCCCGGCCATCGAGACGGCCGCCCTGCTCGCCGTCCTTCGCGAGGAGGAGCTGCTGGCGCGGTATCCCGCGGCCCTCGTGGCCAAGGCGAAATCCCTGGCCCGGGCCATCACCGTCGTCGAGGACGCGCTTACGGCCGTGGCGGCCGGAGGCGTCACGGCCATGCACGACGCGACAGAAGGCGGGGTTATGGGCGGGCTCTTCGAGATCGCGGCCGCGAGCCGGGTGGGCATGGAGATCGACGAGCGGCTTTTCGTCTACCCGGACGAGGTCCGCATGGTCTGCGAGGCGTTCGACATCGACCCGGTCCGGGCCATCGCCGAAGGCAGCCTCCTCCTCACCGTCCGGCCGGGCAAGAGCGCGGGCGTCCTGGCGCGGTTGAAGAGGAAGCGCATCGCCGCTTCGGTCATCGGAAGGGTCCTCGCGGACCGCCGCCGCCGGACGATCCGCCGCTCGGACGGCCGGACCGAGACGCTCGCTGTCCCCGAGCAGGACCCGTTCTGGCCGGCCTTCTTTAAAGGATTGGAAGGGATCTGAACCCCTCAGCGGCCCTTGGCCTTGAGCTTCTTGTCCTTCTTTTCGGCCATGACCATGGCGTCCCTGAGGGTGATGCTTTCGAAATAGCCCCTCAGGAGGTCCGTGGCGCCCTTCCAAATGTCATGGGTCGGGCATGTTTCAGTGAACTCGCAGTAAGTTCCGTCCTCGATGCACTCGACGAGGCAACAGTTGCCCTCGAGGGCGGTGAGGATCTCGCTGATCCGGATCTCGTCGGGCTTGCGGGCCAGGGTATAGCCCCCGCCGGCGCCGCGGATGCTCTTGACGAGGCGATTGATCTTGAGGGGGATGATGATCTGTTCAAGGTAGCGGATGGAGATCCGCTCGTCGTCGGCGATGCTCTTGAGAATGACCGCCTCCTTGCCGACGCCGTGATGGCGGGCGAGGCTCAGCATCAGGCGGGTCCCATAGCGTCCCTTGGTCGAGAGTCTGATCATGGCCGGCTCCTTTTCCACCCATATTATAGAGGTTTTCGGCGAATATCAACACAGACCCATAGGAATTATCAACTTAGTCGACTCCCCGGGGGCCGCCAGCCCGCCGGCTCCGGCTTGACACCCTCGCCGCCCAATGAGTATCCTAACCCCGAAATCCCGTCGATAAAGGAACACCGATGCCCCGTCAGATCCTCCTCGGAGACGAAGCCGTGGCCCTGGGGGCCGTTCACGCCGGACTCTCGGCGGCCTATTCTTATCCCGGCACGCCCGCGTCCGAGATCCTCGAGTACCTCGTGAGGGTGGCCGCCGAGACCAAGGCCTTCCCAGCGGTTTGGTCGGTGAACGAGAAGGTCGCCTACGAAGAGGCCCTCGGCGCCTCGTTCGCCGGGAAGAGGGCCCTCGTCTCGTTCAAGCACGTCGGCCTCAACGTCGCCGCGGACCCGTTCATGAATTCCGCCATCACCGGCGCCAACGGCGGCTTACTCGTCGTCAGCGCCGACGACCCCGGCATGCACAGCTCGCAGAACGAGCAGGACAGCCGCTTTTACGTCCAGTTCGCCCAGATCTTCGGCTATGAGCCGTCCGACCATCAGGAAGCGTACGATATGACCCGGGAGGCCTTCGACCTGTCCGAGCGCCTCGGCCTGCCCGTGCTCATGCGCCTCGTAACGCGCCTGTCCCACAGCCGCTCGGCCGTCGAGACCCGGGACGCGCGGCCCCAGAACGAGCTGAAGAAGGGCGCCGGGAAGAACTGGATCCTCCTCCCCGTCAACGCCCGCCGGCGCTTCGCCGAGCTACTCGACCGCCAGGGCGAGATGGTCCGCCTCTCCGACGAGTCCCGCTTCAACATCCTGAAGCTCAACGATAAAGACCACTCCTTCGGCGTCATCGCCGCGGGGATCGCCTATAACTATTTCCGCGAGGCCGTCGCCGGCGACGCGGTCCCGCCGTCCTTCCTCAAGGTCTCGACCTATCCGCTGCCCGAAGGGCTTATCCGCAAGCTTGTCGGCCACGTCGATACGGTCCTCATTCTCGAGGACGGCTATCCTCTTATCGAGCGGCAGATCCAGGGCCTCTTCGGGATCCCCGGCAAGACCGTCCAGGGCAAAATGAGCGGGGCCCTGCCGGCCTCCGGCGAGTTGACGCCCGACATCGTCCGCCGGGCCCTCGGCCGCGAGCCTCTTCCGTCCCTTCAGGTGAGCGGGCTGCCGCTCGCGAACCGGCCCCCCCAGCTCTGCGTCGGCTGCCCCCATACCGACACCTTCAAAGCTCTCAACAAGGCTCTCGAGGGGCGCGAAGGATCCAACGTCTTCAGCGACATCGGATGCTACACCCTGGGCGCCCTGCCGCCCCATAACGCCATCCATAGCTGCGTCTGCATGGGAGCGAGCATCGGCATGGCCCGCGGCGCCTCCGATGTCGGCCTCCACCCGGCCGTCTCGGTCATCGGCGATTCGACGTTCGCCCACTCGGGCATCACGCCGCTCCTCAGCGCGGCCACGGCGAACACCGACATGACCGTCATCATCCTCGACAACGCCACGACGGCCATGACCGGGGGCCAGCCGACCTACGGCTCGGGCGAGCGCCTGCTCCGTCTTGTCGAAAGCCTCGGCGTCCCCAAGGAGCACATCCGGACGATCGAGCCGTTGCCGAAGTACCACGACAAGAACGTCCAGGTCCTCAAAGACGAGATCGACCACCGCGGGCTGTCCGTCGTCGTCGCCGTCCGCGAGTGCGTCCAGGAACAGAAGAAGAAGAGGAGCTAGGCCATGAAACAGGATATCATCCTCGCGGGCGTCGGCGGCCAGGGCATCCTGTCCATCGCCTACGTCATCGACAACGCGGCCCTTGCCGACGGCCTGGCCTTCAAGCAGGCCGAGGTCCACGGCATGGCCCAGCGCGGCGGCGCCGTCCAGTCCCACATGAGGCTGTCCGACGGAAAGATATGGAGCGACCTCATTCCCAAGGGCCAAGCGGACATGATCATCAGCGTCGAGCCGCTCGAGGCCCTGCGTTATATCGACCATCTCCGGCCGGACGGGATCGTCATCGCCAGCTCGACGCCGTTCCGGAACATCCCCGACTATCCCGACATCGACAAGGTCCTCGAAGCCCTGCGCCAAGCGCCGCGCAGCATCGTCGTCGATTCCGAGAAGCTGGCCAAGGAGGCCGGCACGGTCAAGGCCCAGAACATCGTCCTGCTCGGCGCGGCCTCGTCGTTCCTGATCCTCAAGCCGGAGAGCCTTCTCAGGACGATCGACGACCTGTTCCGGGGCCGGGGCCTGCCCGTCCTCGAATCCAATCTCAAGGCTTTCGAGCTCGGCAGGAAAGCGGCGCTCGGCTCATGAGGACCGCCTGGGCCAGGACGGTCCGCGTCCTCGAAAAAGCGGAGAAGGACGGGCGGCGCTTCCTCCTCGAACCCGAGGTTTATGAGGTCTTGAGGGATGCGGGCATTCCCACGCCCCGCCACCTTTTCGTTCCGGTCGGAGAGGCGCCCGGCCGCCGGGAGCTCGGCGCTCTGGGCTCGGACGAGGTCGTCGTCAAGATCGTCTCGCCCCTCGTCATCCACAAGTCCGACGTCGGCGGCGTCGCCTTCGCCAAGGCCAACCCGGCCGCCGTAAAAAAAGCCTGCGCGGCGATGCGGCGTACCGTCGTATCCCGGACCCCCGCCGCCAAAAGAAGGGAAGTCAGGGGATCCATCCGCGGTTTCCTCCTCGTCGAGAAGGTCGCGTTCGACAACGTCGGATTCGGCTCGGAGATCCTCCTCGGCCTGCGGAACTCCCAGGACTTCGGGCCGGTGCTGACCATGGGCTCGGGTGGCCTCGACGTCGAATACATGAACGCGCGGCTCAAGGAAGGGCGGGCCGTGGCCATCGCCTCGGCCCATCTCCTCGACGACGCGAAAGCGCAGGAGCTCATCTCGCCGCTGACCTTCTATGGCAAGCTCGCCGCGGAGTTTCGCGGCCGTAAGCCTCTCGTCGCGCCCAAGGTCCTGGTCGAGACCCTGCTTCGCTTCCGCGCCCTGGCCGCGGCCTTCTCGGCCTTCAGCGCGGTTACCCCGTTCGTCCTCGAGGAAGCCGAGGTCAATCCTTTTGTCGTCCGCCGCGGGCGGCTCGTGCCCCTGGACGGCGTATGCCGGTTCTCCCGCGAGAAAGCCGTCCCCTCGGCGCGTCCGATCGAGGCCGTCGGCCGCCTGCTCAAGCCGGCGACGATCGGCATCATCGGCGTCTCGGAGAAGATGAACATCGGCCACGTCATCCTCAAGAACATCCTCAAGGGCGGTTTCGCGGCCGCCGACGTGACCGTGATCAAGCCCGGGGCCGATTCGATCGAAGGCTGCCGTTGCGTCCCCTCGGTCGAAGCCATGCCGGGGCCGGTCGACCTGTTCGTCCTGACCCTCGGCGCCGACCAGGTCTATGACGTCATGAAGGACCTCGTCGACCACGGCAAGGCCCGCTCGGTCATCCTCATCGCCGGAGGGATGGGCGAGAAAGAGGGCGGCGCGTCGATCGAAGGCCGGATCCGTGACCTCCTCGCCGAAGGCCGGAGGAGCGGCAAGACGACGCCGGTCGTCAACGGCGGCAACTGCCTGGGCGTCGTCTCGAAGCCGGGCCTCTACGATACGCTGTTCATTCCCGACCACAAGCTGCCGCGCCCGAAGGAGGCCGGCTCCGCGACGGCGATGATCAGCCAGAGCGGGGCCTTCATGATCTGCCGCATGAGCAAGCTGCCGTCGATCGAGCCGGTCTATTCCGTTTCGCTCGGCAACCAGCTGGATCTCACGGCCTCCGACTACCTGAATGCCCTGAAGAAGGACCCCCGGATAAGGACCTTCAGCGTTTATATGGAAGGGTTCAAGCCCGGTGACGGGCTGGCCTTCGCCCGGGCCGTCCGCGAGATCACCGCCTCCGGCCGCTCGGTCCTCGTGTACAAGGCCGGCCGCAGCCCCGAGGGACGTTCGGCGACCTCGAGCCACACCGCCTCCTTGGCCGGTGACTACGGCGTCTTCAAGGCCGTCTGCGCCCAGTCAGGGGCCATCGTGGCCGAGGACCTCTTCGAGTTCGAGAGCTTCATGAAGGGCCTGGCCTGGCTCGAGGGGCGGGTCGTCCGGGGACGGCGGGTCGGTCTCGTCAGCAACGCCGGTTTTGAGTGCGTCATGATGGCCGACAACCTCAAGGACGGCGCCGGGCTCGACCTGGCCGCGTTCGCCCCGGAAACGCGGGAGCGGATCCTGGCCAGTCTCCGGCCGCTAGGCATCGACCGCCTGCTCGACATCCACAACCCGCTCGATGTGACCCCCGTCGCGGACGACGCCGCGTTCATGGACAGCGTCCGGGCCTTCATCGATGATCCCGGCGTCGACTGCGCCGTCATCTCCAACGTCCCCCTGACCAAAGCCTTGCAGACGCTGCCGGCGGGGGAGGGGCACTCCGAGGACCTGACCCGGCCCGGGGGATTCGCCGCGAGGACGATCGAGATCTTCCGGGCGACGGACAAACCCGTCATCGCCAATATCGATTCCGGCGCGCTCTACGATCCTCTGGCCGGTCACCTCGAGAAAGCCGGGATCCCGGTCTTCCGGCGGGCCGACGAAGCCCTGCGCTTCCTAAGGATGTATATCGACCGCATGTCCCGCGAGGCGGGACGTTAGGGCAGCCCCGGGCGCGGCCGTCAGCGGTTCCGCTGTTGGAACCGGTGGGGGAAATTCAAGGGGTTCGTCGTCGTGATCGGCCCCGTGTGACAGACCATGCAGGACGTCGGCCGGCCGCCTCCGTGGGCATCGACGACGCCCAACAGCCCTCCGCCCTTCGCGGTGCTGTGGCAGACCTTGCAGCTGCCGATCGAGAGGGCCTTATTCTGGTACTGCATCGCCTGGTGGTTATCCGCGTCTTTATCGGAGGGGACTTGGGCATGCGCCGGTCCGTGGCAGGCCGGGCAGGACAGATCGCCGTGGCCCACGCCGTTCCGGTAGAGGGCCGTCCCCGTGTCGACCTCGGCCACGAAGGTGTGGCAGTCGACGCATTTGGGCTCGGTCTGCCAGGGCACGCGGCCGCCGGCGATGGTGGCGGCCAGGTTGACCAGGGTGCCGTGGCAGTTCGTGCAGCTGCCGTCGTCCGCCGTGTGCGCCGTGCTCCGGTTCGCCTTGGTCGTGTCTCCGGGATGGCAGTCGTAACAGGCGATCGTCTGATCGTAGTGGAAGATGTGGATGGCGTAGGAGAAGGTCTCCTCCGCCGTGGTCGAGCCCGTCCGCCCCAGGGCGAGACTGTCGTGGCATGAGGCGCAGAGCACGGGTTGGCCGTCGGCGACGAACGTCGTCTCCTGGGATTCATCGTGTTCACTGAGGACGGACCCGATCTCCACGTCGTTGACCGTCTGGCCATGGCATTTGGCGCAGTTGATCTCGTCGGAGGTTTCCACGGTCGTCCGCGTCGTGGCCAGTAGGGCGCCGGTTGTGGCGTCGTGCACGGTGATCTCCGCGACCTGATAGGGGTCCCACACCCCGGCCGGGTCCGCAACCGTCGGGTCCGTGATCGGGACGACCGGGACTCCGTCGACCTGGAAGCGGTTGCCCTTGAGGAGCATCGTTCCTGTGAGGCCGTTGTGGATGTCGGGGTCGACGAAATTGAGGCCGGTGTTCGGCACGAGGTCGACGTCGAAGAGCGTCAGGGAGTTGTCCCAGAAGGGAGCGTAGGCGCGGATAGGGTCGGGGTCCGCCGTGGACTTGCCGTAGGAAAAGGTATTGCCGACGATCGTGTAGTCCAGGGTGACGCCGGTCGTCACGATCTCGGGCGGGTCGCCCCGCCTGATGACCTGGGCGAGGATGGTGTTGTAGGGGGGGCTGAGGACATCGGCGGTGTAGGTCGGATTCATGAAGTGCATGCCCGTCTCGCTCCAGGCGAGAACGACGTAGGACATCGACGCGGCGGGGATGTCGACGGGCGTCACCACATCTCCGTTCTTGTCGGCGGAACACGAGCCGAGAATGACGGCCAGGGCCAGGACGATCAGGGCGGGAACGAACGGTCGGCGCTCAGACATACATCTCTCCTCCGGGATATTATTCATGGAATGCTCCCAATTTGCAAACGCCGGCGGCGGCCGGTTCGTTTCCTTGTCACTCCGAATAGGGCATGGTACAATCGACCGGAATGAAGAAGGTCGTCGTTCTCGCCGCCGCCCTGGCCTGGTTAGGAGGACCCGCCCTGATGAGCCAACCCCAAGCTCCCGACGCCCACGGCCTGGCGTCCTATATCCCGGCCACGGCCGGCCCCTGGCTCTCCGAGGCCGACCAGGTCTTCGACGCGGAGACCATCTTCGACTACATCGACGGGGCCGGCGAGGTCTACCGGTCCTACAACATGAAGCTCCTCGTGGCCCGCCGGTTCCACAAGGACGGCAAGCCCGACGTCGTGGTGGACGCCTTTGACATGGGGTCGTCCGAGGACGCCTTCGGCGTCTTCACCCACGACCTCGACGGGGAGGACGCGGCCGTCGGTCAGGGCTCGACGTACAAAGCCGGGCTCCTCTCGTTCTGGAAGGACCGCTACTTTCTGTCCGTCTACGCCGAAGAGGAGACCGCCGAGACGAAGGGGCTCGTCCTCGAGCTTGGCCGGGCCATCGCCGCGGCCATCCCGAGGGAGGGGCCGAAACCCGGTCTGTTGAAGCTCCTGCCGCCCGAGGGACTGGAGGCGGAGCGCGTCCGCTTCTTCCACAATCACTCGGTCCTCAACTATCATTTCTTCGTCGCCGATACGGATATCCTTCTCCTGGGGCAGAGGGCCGCCGCGGTACTGGCCGAATACCGGGGGAGCGGCGGCGCCCGGAGCCGCCTCCTCGTCGTCGAGTACGCCGACCCCGGCGAAGCGGCCCAGGCCGGCGCGTCGTTCATCAAGGTTTATATGCCCGATGCCGGAGGGAAGACAGGGGTCCGGACGGAGAACGGCAAGTGGACGGCCGCGCGCATACGCGGCCGGCATGTCGCCGTCGTCTTCGATGAAGATAGTGAAGGGAAGGCCGGCCAGCGCCTGGAGGCCTTCGAGACTCTGTTGGCCAAGGCCGCCGAAGGGAGGAAAGAACGATGAGCAACAGAACCATCACGCGCAGGGATTTCCTGAAGGTCGCGTCCGCGGCGCCGCTCGCCGGGGTGCTCGCTCCCGCGCTCAAGGGAGCGCCGGGAGCGCCGAGGGCGGCGGGCGCGGCGGAAGAAAAGGTCCGGGTCGTGCTCGTCCGCGATCCGTCGCCGCTCGGTCCCGGCGGCGCGCCGCCGGCCGATGTCGTTCAGAGGATGCTCGATGATGCCGTTCGGGCCCTTCTCGGCGAGGGGGACATCGACAAGGCCTGGAAGACGCTCATCCGGCCCGAAGATGTTGTCGGCATCAAGACCAACGCCTGGCGCTACATCCCGACGACGACCGAGGTCGAACAGTCCCTCAAGCGGAGGGTCATGGGCGCCGGCGTGGCCGAGGACAGGATCGGCATCGATGATCGCGGCGTCCTCCGCAACCCCGTTTTCCAGAAGTCCACGGCCCTCATCAACGCCCGTCCGATGCGCAGCCACCATTGGTCCGGCGTCGGCAGCCTGATCAAGAACTACATCATGTTCGTGCCCCAGCCCTCGGCCTACCACGGCGATACCTGCGCCGACCTGGCCACTCTCTGGAACCTGCCCGAGGTCAAGGGCAAGACCCGGCTCAACGTGCTGGTCATGTTCACGCCGCTCTTCCATGGCGTCGGGCCCCACCACTACGCCAAGGAATACGTCTGGGACTACAAGGGGCTCATCGTCAGCCGGGACCCGGTCGCGGCCGACGCCACGGGCCTGCGCATTATCCAGGCCAGACGGAAGGCCTTCTTCGGCGACGACCGGCCCCTGCAGATGACGCCGCATCACATCCAGCTGGCCGACACGCGCCATCATCTGGGCGTGAGTGACCCGGCCCGCATCGAGCTCGTCAAGCTCGGCTGGGACGAGGGGATCCTGATCTAGATGCCGATCTACGAATACCGCTGCGCCGACTGCCGCAAGAAGACGACGGTGGTGACGCTCGCGGTGAGCGTGGCCGTCGATCCGGTCTGCAGCCACTGCGGCGGCCGGAACTTGGCCAAGCTCGTCTCGCGCGTCGCCGTCAAGAAGTCCGAGGAAAGCCGCCTCGAGGGCCTGGCCGACCCGTCCGCCTTGGGCGGGCTCGACGAGAACGATCCGAAGAGCGTCGCCCGCTGGATGAAGAAGATGGGCAAGGAGATGGAGGAGGAGGCCGGCGAGGACTTCGACGAGGAGGTCGACAAGGCCATGGAGGACGCGGAGCGGGACGCGGAGCGGGACGCGGAGCGGGACAAGGAAGCGGGCGGCGAGGAGGGCGACGATGACTGAGATCCTGACGTTCGCGGGCGGCGTCGTCTTCGGCGCTTTGGTCGTGCTCATCGTCAATGTCCTCCGGAAGAAGGATTCGCGGGAGATCGCCCGGGCCCTCGTCAGCGAGACCGAAGCGGAGAAAGTCCAGGACCTCGAGGTCCTTATCGGCCGCATCCGGGACAGCTTCGGGGCCCTGTCGCAGGACGCGCTCAAGGCCAGCACGGGCGAGCTCCTCAAGCTGGCCCGGGAGAACCTGGACGGACGCGTCCACCTCGGCGAGAAGGACCTGGAGACGAAGAAGCAGCTCATCGACCAGAACCTCGCGACCATGAAGGGCGATATCCACAAGATGCAGGAGCTCGTGTCGCGGTTCGAGAGCGAGCGGGCCCGCCAGTACGGGGAGCTGGACGTCCAGCTGAAGACCGCGGCCCGGGAGACCTCACGCCTCCAGGACACGGCCGACCACCTCCGTCAGGCCCTGGTCAGCACCAAGGCCCGCGGGCAGTGGGGCGAGCGGATGGCGGAGGATGTCCTGCGCCTGGCCGGCTTCATCGAAGGCGTCAATTACATCAAGCAGACGGTCCTCGAGGCCGCGACCCGCCCGGATTACACCTTCTGGCTGCCGCAGGGCCTGAAGGTCAATATGGACGTCAAGTTCCCGCTCAATAGCTATCTCCGCTATCTCGAGTCCGACAGCGACACGGCGCGGGAGACGCACAAGACGCAGTTCATCCGGGACGTCCGGACGCGGATCAAGGAGGTCACGACCCGGGATTATATCAATCCGGAGGAACAGACGCTCGATTACGTCCTCGTCTTCATCCCCAACGAGCAGGTCTACGCCTTCATCAATCAGAACGACCCGGGGCTCATGGATGAGGCCCTCAAGAACAAGGTCATCCTCTGCTCGCCGTTCACCCTGTTCGCCATCCTGGCCATCATCCGCCAGTCGCTCGACAACTTCAGCATGGAGAAGACGGCCGGCGAGATCCTGGGACTCGTCAAGGGCTTCAAGAAAGAATGGGAGAAGTTCGCGGACTCCATGGCCAAGATGGGCGAGAAGCTCGACGGCGCCCGGGAGGAATACCGGAAGATGACGACGACGCGCCACGACAAGCTGGACAAGTCCATCCAGAAGATCGAGGACCTGCAGCAGCTGAAAGGGATCGGGACCGAGCCGGCCCTCTGCGACGCCGAGATCATCGTGCTCGGGGCGGGCGAAGACAAGGACAAGGAACAGCCGGACTAGGAACGGGGCCCGAAGACGGCCGTGCCGATGCGGACCATGGTGGCCCCTTCCTCGACGGCGACCCTCCAGGAATGCGACATGCCCATGGACAGGTGCCGCATCTCGACGCCGGGAACGGCCAGGGCCTTGAGCGCGGCCCAGATCCGTTTTGTCTCCTTGAAATAGGGCCGCGAATCCTCCGGATCGCCTTCGAAAGGGCCCATGGTCATGAGGCCGAGGACGCGAAGACGGGGCAGGGCCGCGAGGGACCGGACCAGGGCTTCCGCGCCGTCGGGCATCACGCCGGCTTTCTGGGGCTCGCGGCCGCTGTTGACCTCGATAAGGACCTCCATCGTCTTTCCCGCCGCGGCCGCGCGCTTGTCGATCTCCCGGCCGAGGCCGATCGTGTCCACGGTCTCGACGAGGTCGAAGATCTCTACGGCCTTTTTGGCCTTGTTCGTCTGGAGATGGCCGATGAAATGCCAGCGGGCCCGATGGCCGACAGCCGGGAAGGCCTCGGCGGCTTCCTGGACGTAGTTCTCGCCGATGATCCTGACGCCCGCGTCGACGGCCTCGAGGATCTCGGCCGCCGAGCGGGTCTTGGCCGCGGCGACAAGCTCGACCCCGGGCGGCAGCTCCGCCAGGATGGCTTTGACGTTTAAAGCGATGGCGCTCATCGACCCCATTCTAGCAAAGACGGGGTCAAACCTTAATTCTTATAATTTTTCCCGGCAACTTAGGATTGTCATCAATCGGCGGGGGATAAAATTATAAGAATTAAGGTTTGACCCCTTCTTGGCTGGCGCCGGCCGGCCGCCCTTTGATATAATCGTCCCAAGAGAGGGCAGCAACCCGTGACCATCCGCGAAGAGCTGGAGAAGACCGAGCAGCAATTCCTGTCCCCCAAAGCTTGCCTCAGCGCCAGGTCGAAAGGCCGAGCCCGCGCCGAAGCCCAGCACGTCCTGCGGACGGACTTCCAGCGCGACCGCGACCGCATCATCCACTCGAAATCCTTCCGCCGCCTCAAGCATAAGACGCAGGTCTTCCTCTCTCCTTTCGGAGACCACTACCGGACGCGGCTGACGCATTGCCTCGAGGTCTCGCAGATCGCCCGGACGATCGCCAAGGCCCTCCGCCTCAACGAGGACCTGACCGAGGCCATCGCCCTGGGCCACGATCTCGGCCACACTCCGTTCGGACACGCCGGAGAACAGACGCTCCGCAAGCTCCTGCCGCACGGCTTCCACCACGCCGACCAGAGCCTGCGCGTCGTCGAGAAGCTCGAGTATGACGGCAAGGGGCTCAATTTGACCTTCGAGGTCCGCGACGGCATCCAGAAGCACTCCAAGGGCCGCGGCGAGATCTTCGATGAGGACGTCGAGGACATGCCGCTGACGCTGGAGGGCCAGATCGTCCGCGTCTCCGACGTCATCGCCTACGTCAACCACGACATCGACGACGCGCTGCGGGCCGGGATCATCAAGGACGAGGACATCCCGGCCGGCCTGGTCAAGGTCCTGGGCAAGTGGCACGCGACACGGATCGACCGGATGGTCATGGACGTCGTCGAGGCCAGCCTGGCGACGGACCTGGAGCGGATCGCCATGAACGAGCGGATCATGAGAGCCGTCGTCGAGCTCCGGGAATATCTCTATCAGAAAGTCTATTTCAACTCGGCGGCCCGCGACGAGCTGCGCAAGACAGAGAAGATCATCACCGATCTCTTCAGCTTCATTATGGAGCGTCCCGAGGATTACATCCGGCCCTATCCGGCGGGCGACCCCGTCATCGTCCGCGTCGGCGACTTCATCGCCGGCATGACCGACCGCTACGCCATGGCCCTCTACGAGCAGGTCTTCCTGCCGAAGGCCTGGCCGATCCTGTAGGGAACACATCCTCACTCCGGTCCCACCCGGCCCGATTGACAGGGCCAGTCGAATGCTGATAGTAAACGAGGGCGGAGAGGAGTCACCAATGCGGAGAAGCTCCGGACATCCCCCTGTCGCCGTTCTCGCCGTCTGGGCAGCGCTCGCCGGCTTCCGGGTCGCTCCGTTGCAGGGGCAGGTCAAGGCCTGGGAAGGGACGATCGTCATCCCGGCATACGACGTGGGGCCGGCCGAGCCGGATCCGGTCTTTTATTCGGGACGCGCCTACCAAGGCGCCAAGGGTCCCATCTATCCTTATCCGCTCCTGGATAAGCTGAGCGATGTCAAACGCGACAGATCCTACCGGATCCTTTATCTCGAGAACGAATACGTCCGAATCGGCGTCCTGCCCGAGATCGGTGGGCGCATCTTCGAAGCCGTCGACAAGACGAACGGTTACGATTTCGTCTACCGTCAGCATGTCATCAAGCCGGCCCTCATCGGCATGCTCGGGGCCTGGATCTCGGGCGGGGTCGAGTGGAACATCCCGCATCATCACCGGGCCACCTCATTCATGCCCGTCGATTCCACGATCGAGACCAGCGCTGACGGGAGCGCCACAGTCTGGGTGGGAGAGATCGAGCTGCGTCACCGCATGAAATGGCTGGTCGGGCTGACCCTCCGCCCCGGATCGAGCGCTCTCGAAGTGACGACCAAGATCTTCAACCGGACGCCGGTGGCCCATTCAATGCTGGCCTTCGCCAACGTCGCCGTTCACGCCAACGAGGATTACCAGATCCTGTTCCCGGCGTCGACCGAGATCGCGACCTTCCATGGCAAGAACCAGTTCAGCCGTTGGCCGATCTCGACCGAGATCTTCAATGGTCAGGACTACACGAAAGGCGTCGATGTCAGCTGGTGGAAGAACCACCTCACACCGACCTCGCTTTTCGCCTTCGACGCCGAGGAGGACTTCCTCGGCGGCTATGACCACGGCCGGAAAGCTGGCGTCGTTTTCGTCGGCGACCACAATATCGTGCCCGGCAAGAAGCTCTGGACCTGGGGAACGGGCTCCGAGGGCAAGACCTGGGAGCGGATCCTGACCGACGCCGACGGCCCCTACCTCGAGCTGATGATCGGGGCCTGGTCGGACAACCAACCCGACTACAGCTGGATCCAGCCCGGCGAGGAACGGGCGGTCACCCAATTCTGGTACCCTATGAGAGGGCTGGGCGGTATCAAGAACGCGAACCGCGAAGCTGCCTGCAACCTCGAGGTCGAGCCCGGCCGGGCGAGGATCTCCTTCCACACTACATCGGAACGGAAGGGAGCCCGATGCGTCCTGAGGTCCGGGGATAAAGTGCTTTTCGAAGACACCTTCGACATCGGCCCTGGCTCTCCCTATGGGAAGACCATCGAATTGACCGCCGGGATCCTGTCGGAGACCCTCAGTCTTGTCCTTGCCGATGCGGAAGGCCGCGAGCTGATCACATACGCGCCACGGCCGAAGAAGAACCCGCCCCTGCCGAAACCGGTGGCGCCGCCGGCCGCGCCCAAGGACATCTCGACGATCGAAGAACTCTATCTCGCGGGGCTTCGCCTCGAGCAGTTTCACAATCCGGCCCTCGAACCCTATCCCTATTATGAAGAGGCCCTGCGCCGTGACCCCTCGGACGTCCGGACGAATACGGCCTTGGGCATCCTCTATTTGAAGCGCGGCCTGTATCGAGAGGCCGAGGAAAAGCTTGAGGCGGCCGTGGCCCGCCTGACCGCGAACTACACGCGGTCCAAAGACGGCGAGCCCCATTATTATCTCGGCGTGGCTTTGCGCCGCCTCGGACGGACGGCGGAGGCCAAAGACGCTCTCCAGCGGGCGGCCTGGAGCCCGGCCTGGCAGGGGGTGGCGTTCTTCGAATTGGCCGAGATGGCCTCGAAGGAGGGATCGTTCGAGCGAGCCCTGGAGTATGCCGACCGAGCCCTTGCCGCCGCCAGTCCCAGGATCCGTAATCTCAGAGCCGCACTCCTCAGGCGGACCGCCAGGACCACCAACGCCGCAGGAGAATCTACGGCTGTTCTTGATGTCGACCCCCTTGATATTTGGGCCGCCAATGAACAGTACCTGTTCTGGAAAAGCGAAAATGGGGACGTGCAATATCCCGAACCATATAAAAGGTGGTCGGCGCGGGTGGCTTCGCTTCTCGAAAGTTCTCTGCCGAGCCTCCTCGAGCTGGCCCTGGAGTACTCGGACGCCGGCTTGTGGTATGAGGCGGCCGACCTTCTTGGTCCTCGTGTCACCGGAAAGGCCCCGCTTCGGAACCCCCTTCCCGTTTATCTTTATGCGTATGTTCTCGACCAATCCGGGCAGAAAGACGAAGCTCGGGATTTACTTCGCCGGGCCGCGTCCCTTCCGTCTGACCTCGTCTTTCCCTTCGAGATCGAGTTCATCGACATCTTCGAGTGGGCCATGAAGGCAAACCCCGCTGATGCCCGGGCGCCTTATTACCTCGGCAACCTCCTTTTTGATCTACAACCCGAGCGGGCCATCGCCAATTGGGAGAGATCGCGCGATCTCGAGCCCGCGCATTCGCTCGTCCATAGAAATCTTGGCCTGGCGTATGCCCGGGTGAAGAACGATCTCCCGGCCGCGGTGGCCAGCCTCGAGCGGGCCGTCGCCATCGATAAGAAGGACGCCCGACTGTACTACGAGCTCGACCTCCTGTACGAGGCGGCCGGGGCGGATCCGAAGAAACGTCTCGCCTTGCTCGAGAAGAACCGCGCTATCATCGCCGGCAGCGACAATGCCCTGGCCCGTGAAGTCGGGCTCCTCCTTCTTGCCGACCGGTCCGCGAGGGCCATCGAGATCCTGAAGACCCATCACTTCCACGTCTGGGAAGGTGGAGGAGAGATCTACGGCAACTGGGTCGAGGCCAACCTCGCCGCAGGACGGCAGCGGCTCGCAAAGGGGGATCATCAAAGGGCGCTCGAGGCCTTTATGGATGCCCTTGCGTATCCCCGGAACCTGGACGTCGGTCCGCCTTCGTCCGGTCCCGGCTCGCCGAAGATATTCTTCTATCTCGGGCAGGCCCAGGGAGCGCTCGGAAACATGGCGGAGGCCGTATCGTCCTATGAGAAAGCTGCCTCTTTTCGGGTGGGATTAACGGAACAGGCCTATTACTCCGGGCTGGCCCTGGCCGAACTCGGACGGTCCCCCGAGGCCGCCGCGCGATTCGAGGACCTGGTCCGGCGGGCCAAGGAAGCGTTGGCCGCCTCGCCCTCTATGGATTTCTTTGAGAAGTTCGGCGAGCGGCAATCGGCCCGCAGCCGTCAGGGGAACCTTCATTTCCTGTCGGGGCTCGGTTTGCTGGGCCTGGGCCGGGAAGCGGACGCAGCCGCGGAATTCGATAAGGCCGTCTCTATGGACCCGGGCCATCTCGAGGCCCGCCGCTTCCTGATAAAGTGACCAACGGAGGACCGGGATGAAGAAGATCATCAGACTCGGCTTGCCGTGGCTCTTCTTAGCGTCGGCTCTTCTTATTATCGGGGGATCCGCATCCTGCAAGAAGCCCCCTGCGAGCCCTTATCTCGAGGCGGCTCTCGAAGCCGCGACCTGGATCCGGTCGAGCGAGGTCCGGGGCCCGGAAGGCGCCTCCTGGCCTGCCGTCCCCTCGGATCCCCAGCCGGTCTCCCTGGACCTCTACAGCGGCGTTCCCGGCATCGTGCTCTTCTTCGTTCAGGCCTTCCATTCGACCCGGAACCCCGCCTACCTCGATGACGCCCGCCGCGGCGCCGATCATCTGATGGCGAATATGGCCGGCGTCAAAGGGTCAGGACTCTACGAAGGGCTTTCGGGGACCGCCTTCGCCTTGGAAGAGACGTTCAAGGCCTCGAAGGACGAAAGATACTGGCGCGGGTTCCTGGCGTGCCTGGATCGGATCGGATCGGGAGCGGCGGAGATCGGAAACGGCATCGAATGGAGCCCGACGACGGACATCATCAGCGGCAACGCCGGCACGGGGCTTTTTCTGCTCTATGCCTTCCGGGAAACCGGCGACCGCGCCTGGCTCGATCTCGCCTCCCGGGCCGGGACCCGGCTCGTCGAGATCGGGCGCCCGGAGAGCGACGGTCTGCAATGGGCCATGGACCCGGAGTTCCCGCGCCTCATGCCGAATTTCTCCCACGGCACGGCGGGGATCGCCTATTTCCTGGCCGCCCTCTATAAAGAAACCCGGCGCAAAGAGTTTCTCGACGCGGCCGTGGCCGGGGCGAAATATCTCCTGTCGATCGCCGAGACCGAGGGCGCGAGCTGCCTCATCTTCCACGACGAGCCCGACAACATGGGCCTCTATTACCTCGGCTGGTGCCACGGCCCGGTCGGCACGGCCAGGCTTTTCTTTCTTCTCTCGGAGACGACCGGCGACGCGTCGTGGCTCGCATGGGTCCGCAAGTCCGCCAACGGACTCGTCCAGAGCGGCATCCCCGAACAGGAGACGCCCGGGTTCTGGAACAACGCCGGCGTCTGCTGCGGCCTGGCCGGAGTGGGGGAGTTCTTCCTGGATCTCTACAGGGAGCTGGGTGACAAAGCCTACCTCGATTTCTCGAAGCGCGTCGCAGCCCGCCTTCTCGCCAAGGCGACCGTGGTGGACGGCCGTATGTTCTGGGTACAAGCCGAGCACAGGACGAGACCTGATTATCTCTTCGCCCAAACAGGATATATGCAGGGCGCGGCCGGCATTGGAACGTATCTCCTGCGCCTGGCCGCCGCCGGGCGGGCGAAAGCGGCGCGGATCGTCTTTCCCGACACCCCCTTCGAGCGCTGAGCGCCAAGCACCGCCTCATCTTTGCCAGCCCCGGCTTTCGTGTTATCATGCCTCCCTCGGGGAACATGTCCCACGACGACTGAGGAGCATCACACCATGGCCAAGATCGACGATCTCCGCAAAATCGCCACCCGACTCCGCATCCATTCCCTGCGCCAGACCACTGTGGCCGGCTCGGGACATCCGACGACCTGCCTCTCCGCGGCCGACATCGCGGCCTGCCTCTTCTTCTCGGAAATGCGCTGGAACACCAAGGACCCCGACGACCCCGCCAACGATGAGTTCGTCCTTTCCAAGGGCCATGCCGCCCCCCTCCTTTGGGCGGCCTACGCCGAAGCCGGCCTCATCCCCCTCGAAAGCCTTCTCGATCTTCGGAAGATCTCGAGCCACCTCGAAGGCCACCCGACTCCCCGGATGCCTTGGATCAAGGCCGCGACGGGCTCGCTCGGACAGGGCCTGTCGGTCGGCGTCGGAATGGCCTTGGCCCAGCGCCTCGACAAGTCCCCGGCCCGGACCTTCGTCCTCATGGGCGACGGCGAATGCGCCGAAGGCCAGGTCTGGGAGGCGGCCGCCGCCGCGGCCAACTGGAAGCTCCGCAATCTCATCGCCGTCGTCGACGTCAACCGGCTCGGCCAGTCGGACCCGACCATGCACCAGCACGACCTCGGCGCCCTGGCCCGCAAGTTCCGGGCCTTCGGCTGGGACGCGATCATCATCGACGGCCATAAGATCGACAAGATCCTGGCCGCCCTCAAGCTGATAGGCAAGAAGGGTCAGCCCACGGTCATCCTGGCCCGGACCCTCAAAGGGAAGGGCGTGAGCTTCATCGAAGACAAGAACGGCTGGCACGGCAAGCCCCTCAAGGCCGACGAGCTGGCCCGGGCCCTCGAGGAGACCGGCTGCCTTCCCGACGTCGATTCGAAGCGCTTCATCCGCAAGCCCAAACCTTTCCAGAAAAAGAAGGTCGCAACAGCCGTCGATTTTCCCCGCACACCCTACACCGAGAAGACCGCGACGCGACTGGCCTACGGCAACGCCCTGCTCAGCCTGGGCAAGGTCAACGCCAAGGTCGTGGCCATCGACGGGGACGTCAAGAACTCGACCTATGCCGACAAGTTCTTCGAGGCATTCCCGGGCCGGTCCTTCCAATCCTACATCGCCGAGCAGAACATGATCGGTGTGGGCATGGGGCTCGCCGCCAAGGGCTACATGCCGTTCATGGCCACCTTCGCCGCCTTTCTGACCCGGGCCCATGACCAGGTCCGGATGGCCGCCTACTCGTTCTCCAACATCAAGATCTGCGGCTCCCATGTCGGGGTCAGCATCGGCGAGGACGGGCCGTCCCAGATGGGCCTCGAGGACCTGGCCATGTTCCGGCCCATCCCGGGATGCGTCGTGCTCTACCCGAGCGACGCGGTCTCGTCGGAGGCCTGCGTCGCGGCCGCCGCCGCCCACAAGGGGATGTGCTATATCCGGGCCTCGCGCCCGGCAACGCCGGTCCTCTATCCCTCGAACGAGGTCTTTCCCATCGGCGGGTCCAAGGTCCTCCGGAAAGGGGAGGCAGATGCGGTCACTGTCATCGCCGCGGGGATCACCGTTCACGAAGCCCTCAAGGCTTTCGAAGCGCTCAAGAAGGAGGGCCTCGGCCTCTGCGTCATCGACGCCTATTCGGTCGAGCCCCTGGACAAGGCCACGATCCTGCGCGAGGTCGCCGGGACCGGCGGCCGGGCGGTCGTCGTCGAAGACCATTACGCCGCCGGCGGACTCGGCGACGCCGTCGCCCAGGCCCTGGCCGGACAAGCGGCCCTCCGCCACCTCTGCATCCGAGAGCTTCCCCGCTCCGGGAAGCCGGACGAGCTCATGGAGCGGTTCGGGATCAGCGCCTCGCACATCGCCCGGGCGGCGCGGGAGCTCTGCGGCCGTTGAGAACGCGCCTTCGCTCCGCTGCGCTGACGCTCGCGGCGATCCTCGCCGCCGCGGCGCTCTCGGCCGCGTCCCGGCCCGCCCCGGCCGCCGTCGCCGCCCCGGGGGTAACGCTAAAAGGCACCGTGACCGCCGTCACCGACGGGGACACGATCAGGGTCCGGCTGGCCGGCGGCGGCAACGAAAGGGTCCGCCTCATCGGGATCGACAGCCAGGAGCTCGACGATGCCCGGGAGCGTGTCCGCCTCATGGCCTTCCTGGCCAAGCGGTTCGCCTTTACCCGGCTCTACCGGGCCCAGGTGGAGCTCCTTCCCGGGCCCGAAGAGAGGGATTCGTACGGACGGCTGCTCGCCTTCGTCCGCCTCCCGGACGGCGAGGTGTTCAACGTGACCCTCGTCCGGGAAGGCTACGCCTTCGCTTATCTCAAGTTCCCCTTCGACGAGACGCTGAGGAAGGAGCTCAAAGCGGCCGAGACCGAAGCCCGCCAGAACGGGAGGGGCCTGTGGGGGCGGGAGCCGTATCCCGTGATCGACGCCGCGGACGCGGGCCGCCGGGTCGGGGGTCTCCTGACCGTCCGTTTCCGCTGCCTCCGGTCGTTCCGGCGCGGCGGGTTCCGTATCCTCGAGGCCGACGGCGCGGCCTTCGACGCGGCCATCCCCATCGAGGTCTACCGGTCGCTCCCCGGCCCTCTCGATTTCGAAGGCCGGACGATCGAGGCGTCGGGGCTCATCGAGCTCTATCAAGGGCGTCCGCAGATCATGATCGGCGTGCCTCTCCAGCTCAAGCGCATCGATTGAAAGGAGTCCGTCATGGCCTCGAAGATCACCCCTGCCGTCCGCGCCGCTCTCGAAGCCGCCGTCGGTCCCGGCAACGTCTTTTCCGACGCCGACAGGACCTTAGATTATGGCCACGACGAGTTCTCGCTCGCGGAGATCGCCCGGCAACCTGACGTCGTCGTCCGGCCAGGGACGACCGCCGAGATCGCCGACGTGCTCAAGATCGCCGATGCCCACGGCGTCCCGGTGACCCCGAGGGGCGGCGCGACGGGTCTCTGCGGCGGATGCGTTCCGGTCTGCGGCGGCATCGTGCTCTCGCTCGAGAGGATGGACCGCGTCCTCGAGATCGACGCCGAGAATCAGATGGCCGTGACCGAAGCCGGCGTCCGGCTGTCCGATTTCACTAAGGCGGTCGAAGAGGGGGGGCTCTACTTCCCGCCCCACCCCGGCGACGAAAGCGCCATGATGGGCGGCCTCGTCGCTACCAACGCCGGGGGCAGCCGGGCCGTCAAGTACGGCACCATCCGCAACTACGTCCGCGGCCTCGAGATCGTCACCCCGGCGGGAGACGTCTTGTTGCTGGGGGGCAAGCTCGAAAAATCGAGCACCGGGTACAACTTGATGCACCTCATCATCGGGTCGGAGGGCACGCTTGGCGTCGTCACTAAAGTCATCCTGCATCTCCAGGCCAAACCCGGGAACATGCGCTCCCTCGTCGTGCCCTTCGAGGAGCTCGAGCCGGCCCTGGAGACCGTCCCGCTCATCATGAAGCGGGGCATCGTCCCCCTGGCCGTCGAGTTCCTTGAGATCGAGCCCATCACCTTGACCGAGGAGCACATTCGCAAGAAGTGGCCGACGAAGCTCGGCAAGACCCACCTCCTGATCATCCTCGACGCCCCCTCCGACGACGAGATGGACCGCTTGTCCCAAGCCGTGGCGGAGGTCTGCGTCGAAAAGGGCGCCATCGACGTCTTCATCGCCGACACGCCCAGCAAGCAGGACGAAGTTCTGGCCATTCGATCCAAGATCTACGACGCCATCAAGTCGGGCACGGTCGAGATCCTGGACATCGCCGTCCCCCGGGCAGAGGTGGCGGGTCACGTCCACAAGGTCCGCGAGGTCGCGGCCCGGTACGGCATGTGGCTGCCGACGTTCGGCCACGCCGCCGACGGGAACGTCCATACCCACATCATGAAGGCCCGCTACGAGGGCGGGGTGATGGTCGCCGTCCCGGAGAGCGAATGGCGGCCCCACGCCGACCTCGTCCGCGAGGAGCTTTTTCGGGATTGCAAGGCTCGCGGCGGGGTCATCTCGGGCGAGCACGGCATCGGGCTGGTCAAAAAGCCCTACCTCTCGTTCGTCCTCGACGAACGGCAGATCGAGATCATGCGCGGCATCAAGCGCGTCTTCGACCCCCACGGGATCATGAACCCCGGGAAGATCTTCGACTGACATCTGGCGGGGCCCCGGGGCGATTTGCGCGGGCTGGGGAATCGTGCTAATAATAGGGCCGAGGGGTTGATGAAATCCTGACCTGACAGGGGGTCACGCATGATCGAACGGATCACCGAGATCTACGTCATCCTGGAGAACAAGCCGTCCCAGCTGGGGGACCTGTGCAGCTTCCTGGCCGAGAACGAGATCAATGTCGATGCGATCGGGGTCTTCCATGACACGGCCAAGATCGTCGTCCAGCAGCTCAACAAGGCCGTCAAGCTCCTGGCCAAGCTGAATTATACGACCGAGCTGCGCGACGTCCTCAGAATCGACCTCGAGAACCGTCCGGGCGCCCTGGCCGAGCTCACGTCCAAGCTTGGGGACGAAGGCATCAACATCGAATACTGCTACGGCACCCTCTCCCGGAAGGGGAACGGCGTCGCCATTATCATGGACGTCTCCAACATCGAACGGGCCTGCCAGGTCCTCGGGGCCTGACGGCGGACGTCCGATCTTCAAGCCGACCTTTACGCGGCCGCCCGCTATCGGCTAAACTTGCCTCATGAGCGACAGCGTCGACCTTGCCGTCGTCGGGGCCGGCGCCGCGGGCCTCGTCGCTGCGATCAGCGCGGCCCGCCGCGGGGCCTCTGTCGCCGTCCTCGAGCGCCTGCCGTGGATCGGCAAGAAGATCCTGGCCACCGGCGGCGGCCGGTGCAACCTCCTGAATGCCGGACTCTCGGCCTCGGCCTACGCCTCATCGGACCCCGACCTCGTCGCCTCGGTCCTGGACCGGTTCGGGCAGGCGGAGATCAGGGCCTTTTTCGAGGGGCTAGGCCTGCGCCTCCAGACCGATGGCGAAGGGCGCGTCTACCCCATGACGAACCAGGCCGCGTCGGTCCTCAGAATCCTGGAGCGCGAGACCGGCCGGCTCGGTGTCGGGATGGTCAATCGCTTCGAAGTGGAGAGGATCGAGCCCGCCGCCGGATGCTTCCGGCTCGCGGCCGCGGACGGACGTGTGGTCGAAAGCCAGGCCGTGGTCATCGCCGGCGGCGGCAAGTCCTACCCGGCCCTGGGCTCGAACGGCTCGTGCTACGGGCTTGCGGCGTCGCTCGGCCACACCGTGGTGAGGCCCGTGCCGAGCGCCGTTCCGCTCGCCATCAGGGTCCGGATGGGCCACTTCCTTCAAGGTCAGAGGATGCGGGTCCGCGCCGAAAGCCGGATCGGCGGCCGCACCGTCCAGACGGCCGAAGGGGAGATCCTCTTCGCCCAGTACGGGCTCTCGGGCACGGCCATCCTCGATATCAGCGAGAGCGTCTCGATCGCCCTGAACCGCGATGGACGGCGGGATGTATCGGTCGTCGTCGATTTCCTCCCGACCATGACCGCGGAAGAGCTCTCCGGGGAATTGGCGCGGAGGTTGAAGGCCGGCTGGACCCCGGACGACCTGACCTCCGGATTGCTCCCGGAAAAGTTCTCCCTGTTCTTTCCCCAGTTCATCCGCGAAGCGGGCTATGTCCAGGGCCGGGGGGACATCGACGAGGTCACGCGCCGACTGGCCGCGCTGCTCAAGGCCAGGGAATATATTGTCCAGGCCACGCGGAGCTGGAACGAGGCCGAATTCACGGCGGGCGGCGTTGACGCCCGGGAGGTCAGGCCCGGGACGCTCGAATCGAAGCTCCGGCGGGGCCTTTACTTCGCGGGCGAGGTCCTCGACGTCCAGGGCGGGCGCGGGGGATTCAACCTCGCCTGGGCCTGGGCCTCAGGATTCATCGCCGGCCTCGCGGAGTAGGCCCATCTCGACCGGCGGGCGGCCTAACCCGCCCGGCCCCGGAAAGGCGGTGTTCACGATGTCGACCATCATAACCCGCACATCGACGCGGCGGTTTCCCGCCCGGAGCGTGGCGGCCCTCCTTCTGACCGCCGCGGCTTTCATGGGCGCATGCACGCCTCGGGGATATCGGGACCGCCTTCCGGCTCCCCGGCACGACCTCGTTTTCGATAAGCTCGCCTCGACTTGGGACGAGGGCATCCCGCTCGGCAACGGCATGATCGGCGCCCTCATTTGGAAGAAAGGCGGCTCGCTCAGGATGTCGCTTGACCGGGCCGATCTCTGGGACCTCCGCCCGGTGGCCGGATTCTCGGGGCCCGAATTCCGCTTCGCCTGGGTCCGCGACCACGTCCTGAAGAACGATTACGAGCCGGTCCATGAGATGGGCGACGTGCCCTACGACCGCGAGCCGGCCCCGACCAAGATCCCCGCCGCCGCGCTCGAGTTCGATATCTCCGCGTTGGGCGAGGTGGAATCGGTCCGGCTGTCCGTCGCCGATGCGATCTGCCGGGTGGTGTGGAAGAACGGGGCCAGGCTGACGGCCTTCGTCCACGCCACGGAGCCGGTCGGCTGGTTCCAGTTCGAGGGCCTGCCCGGTGTGGCGCGGCCGAAGCTCGTTCCGCCCGCCTATGCCGCCGCGGCGCCCGCCGCCGACGCGGAAAAGAATTCGTTGAACCCGGGATCGTTGGCCCGGCTGGGGTACCCCGAACCCGAGTTCGAGGGCGACGAGACCGCGATCCGCTATCATCAGGAGGGTTGGGGCGGCATGAGCTATGAGGTCGCCGTCGACTGGGACCTGCCCGAAGGCGGCGTGCTGACGGGGGTCTGGAGCATCAGCTCCATCTATCCGGAAACCGAGGCCGGGCCCGCGGCGTGGGGCACCGGAAGGGAGCTCGCCCCGAATTCGGCCACCGGGGCGCTCGACCGCACGCTCGTCCGCGACCTTGAGACGCACGCCGCGTGGTGGAAGACCTTCTGGGCCGGGTCGACGGTTCGTCTTCCCGACCCCGTGCTCGAAAAGCAATGGTATCTCGAGACCTATAAGTTCGGGGCCGCGTCGCGCCGCGGCGCGCCGCCGATCACTCTTCAGGCCGTCTGGACCGCCGACGACGGGAACCTGCCGCCGTGGAAGGGCGACTTCCACAACGACCTCAACACCCAGCTCAGCTACTGGCCCTGCTACAGCGGCAACCATCTCGAAGAGGGGCTGGCCTTTCTCGACTGGCTCTGGGCCATCAAGCCGCGCTGCGAGGAGTATACCAGGCGTTACTTCGGGGTAGACGGGCTCAACGTCCCCGGCGTGGCCGCGCTCGACGGCGCGCCGATGGGCGGCTGGATCCAGTACTCGCTCGGGCCGACGGTCTCGGCCTGGCTGGCCCAGCACTTCTGGCTCCATTGGCGCTACAGCGGCGACCGGGCCTTTCTCGAGGAGCGGGCCTATCCGTATCTCAAAGGCGTTGCGGTCTTCCTGGATAACATCGCCGAGCGCCGCGCGGACGGGAAAAGAAAGCTGCCCTTGAGCTCGAGCCCGGAGATCAACGACAACCGCATCGACGCCTGGTTCCGGGAAACGACGAATTTCGACCTGGCCCTTATCCGCTGGCTTTACGGCGCGGCGTCGATCATGGCCGATGAGCTCGGACTCGCCGAAGAAGGGGAGAGGTGGCGGAAGATCCTCGGCGAATGGCCGGACCTGGCCCTGGCTGAGGACGACGGGCGGCTCCTCGTCGCGCCGGGCAATCCGCTCAAGGAATCGCACCGGCATTTCTCCCACCTCATGGCCATCCATCCGCTGGGGCTCGTCGACCCCGGCCGGGGAGAGGCCGATCAAAGGACGATCCGCGCCGCGCTGGCCGAACTCGATCGCCTCGGACCCGACTGGTGGTGCGGATACTCCTACAGCTGGCTCGGCAACATGGCCGCGAGGGCGGGCGACGGCGAGAAGGCCGCGGCGTCGCTTCGGATCTTCGCCGAATGCTTCTGTCTTCCGAACAGCTTCCATGCCAACGGCGACCAGTCGAAGAGCGGCAAGTCGAAGATGACCTATCGACCGTTCACGCTCGAAGGGAACTTCGCCTTTGCCTCGGGCGTCCAGGAGATGCTCCTGCAGAGCCACGCCGGCGTCGTGCGCGTCTTCCCCGCGGTCCCGGATTCCTGGCCCGATGTGTCGTTCGATTCGCTCCGGGCCGAAGGGGCCTTTCTCGTCTCGGCCGCGAGAAAAGCCGGAAAGGTCGTCGAGGTCCGGATCCGCTCGGAAAAGGGCGGCCGGATCCGTCTCGAGAATCCATTCCCGGGCCTGGGCTTCAAGGTCTCCGGCGCGGCGCCCGGCGCCGTGCCGGGCGGGGCCCGTCTTGTCGAAGCCGAGATGCGGCCCGGCGATACCCTTGTCCTGAAGGCGATTTAGAAGCTCACTCCGCTTTCGGGTAGAGCAGGGCGTTCAGCAGGAACTTGTACGTCCCGTGGGTCTGGGCCCGGCTCTGGCAACGGATGCCGATGAGGATGATCCGGCCGTCCTTGTATTTCGTATCGACGACGGCCGCTTTCCGGGTCAGATATTCCTCGCCGAGGAGCCAGCCGCTGAGCAGGACCTCGTCTTCCGGATAGGCGGCGACGACCTTGCGCTCCCAACCGTAGGACGGCGAGAACGTGTCGAGGGCCAGGCTGTTGACGAACATGGCCGGGGTTTCCTTGGGCAGCCCGTAGCCGATGGGCGTCTCGTTATCGACGAGGATCCGCAGGATCGACGTCGGGCAGAAGAACTTCGTTCGGTCGACCCCGGTCAGGGCGTTGCGGGCCGGCGCGCTGAAATCGCTGATGGCGAATTCAACGGCCCGGTTGAGCGCGACCATGACGCCGCCCTTTTCGACGAACGCCTTCAGGGCATCGACGCCTTCCTGGCCGATGCCGCCTTCGTATTCGGGCGGCATGGGGTTCTGGCGTGACATCCGGGCCATGGGCGACTCGGCGCCGCCCGGGGCGCCCGCGGCGCCCGGCCTGACACCCTTGATCGTATTGGCGGCCTCGTCGGCGAAGACGATGACGTCGAATTCGGCCCGCAGGTCGGCCTTCTTTTCTTTCGTACCTTTGATGTCCGCGTTGTGGAGGGTCTTGTAGGGGATGCCCATGTCGTCGAAGACGTAGCGGGTCCAGCCCTCGTCCATGTTGCCTCGCCAGGACTGGAAGAGGCCGACGCGGGGGAACTTGACCGGGGCCTTGGCGAGGGAAGAGACATCGTCGACGTCGAGAACGGCCAGGCCGAATCTCGCGGCGAGCGCCGGAAGGGCTTTCTTCACGGCGGCCGAGCTCTTGACCACGAAGCAGCCGGGCTGGAGGTCGTGGCCCTTGACGACGGCTTTCGCCTTCGTCCGCCAGACCTCGGCCCCGTCCTTCAGGAGCGCGATGGCCATGGCGTAGGACGCGTTGACCCTGGAGTCGAGCAGGAAATAGTCGTTCTTCCCCTGGGCCGGGACCTTGGGGACGGGAATGGCGTCGAGCTTCTCGAGCTTGGCCTCGAACGATTCCTCGACTTCGTCGCAGAGGACGCCCATCTGCAGGGGCAGCGTCCAGGCCGCGTTGTCATAGGGCGGCACCGGAGGCCCGTCGGGATACTGCCGCATGTCGGGATACTTCTGCTTCTCGAGGAGGGACCAGGCGTAGGTCTTGTAGGGTTGGGCCGTCTTGACGACGAACGAGCCGGCGTTGTAGAGCCGGCCCCCGGCGATGAAGTCGGCCTTGGACTGGTGGATCTCGACGCCGCCCATCTTCAGGACCTCGAGCATCTTGAGCATGGTCGGATAATCCCTCTGGATGGCCGGGATGACGAAGGCGTAGGGCTGACCCTTGTCCACCTTCTCGACGGAGTTTTTGTTCATCTGGTAGAAGTTGAAGAGGAGGTCCTCCTTGTGCAGGCCCGCGGTCTTGATCATGCTCTTCGACAGGACGAGCTCGTAATCGACAAGATCGCGGAGCCGCCACCAGCCGCCGGGCCAGGGGTCGACGAAATCCATCCGCTTGTCGTGGTAGCCCGTCTGGATCTCGTTCGGCTCGATGTAGATGGGGCTGGCGACGCGGACCGAAGCGGCCTCGCTGAGGATGCCGAGGACGTTGTGGAGCCAGGAGGTGTCGTCGCAGGCGCCGATCCACCAGGCGGTGTAGGAACGGCCGTTGACGACGCCGCTCAGGCCGTGCTTCTGGAGGTCGTAGCTCATTTCGGTGCCGACGAGGTTGACGCCGCGCCAGACCGAGGGCTGGATGTTCGGCAGGGGCGGATCCATGAACGGCGGGACGAACAGCCGCGAGCCGTTGGAGCCCTGCTGGTGCTCGTCGACGTGGATCTGGGGCAGCCAGTCGTGATAGAGGACCCTGGTCACGGCCTGCGTCTCGGGCAGGTTGAACATGTACCAGTCGCGGTTATTGTCGTGGCCGGCATAATGGTGATAGAGCCAGGGCATGTTGCCGCCCTCGAATTCGGTCCCGACGTATTTCCGGTACCAGTCGACGACCATCTGGTTGCCGTCGGGGTTGTGCGACGGAACGAGCAGGACGACGACGTCGCTGAGGACCTTGCCGGCGTCGAAGAAAGTCTTGCCCGTGACGAGGTCATAAGCCAGCTCCATCGACATCTGGGATGCGGCGATTTCGGTCGCATGGAGGGAGCAGGTGATGAGGACGATGGCCTTGCCCTCCTTGGCCAGCTTCCGGGCTTCGTCGACCGGGGTCGTCCGGGGGTCGCGGAGCTTGTGGGTGATCTCCTTCCAGCGATCGAGCTTGGCCAGGTTCTCGGGGGTCGAGATGGCGGCCATGACGATGGGCTTCTTGAGAACGGACTCGCCGATCGTGAACAGCTTGAGCTTGTTCGTCTCCTGGGCCAGCTTCTCGAAGTAGGCTTTGATCTGCGTGTAATCGGCGAGCTTGCGGTCCTCGCCGACCTTGTGGCCGAGGAACTTGTCGGGCGGCGTCTGGGCCGGGAGGATGCTCGCGGTGATGGCAAGCGCGGTCAGGGCGAGGGCCAGCGGGATGACGAGCCGGGATCTCTTCATGGACGACCTCCTTCAGAAGATCAAGAGGTCTATCTATCACCGGGGGAGGGGAGTGTCAAGGCGCGGCGGGCGTATGCGCCGCGCGCGATCGCCGATCCGCCGGACGCTAGTCCCGCGACGAGCGCAGGATGAACATCCGCAAGAGCTGGACGGCCGCCATGGTCGTCGCGGCGACGTAGGTCAGGGCCGCGGCGCCGAGGACCTTCTTGGCCCCGACGAGCTCGTCCGGGGTCAGGAAGTTGCGGCTTCCGAGCAGGGCCAGGGCCCGCTTCGAGGCGTTGAGCTCGACGGGCAGGGTGACGACCGAGAAGGCGACGGCCCCCGTGAAGAGCAGAATGCCGATGTCCATGAGGACCTTGCTGCTGCCGCTGTTGATGATGAGCCCGACGAAGAAGAGCGGAAAGGCCAGGGTCGAGCCGATGCTGGCGACGGGATAGATGGCCGACCGCAGGGCCATGGGCTGGTAGTGGGTGTGATGCTGGATGGCGTGGCCGGTCTCGTGGGCGGCGATGCCGAGAGCGGCGATGGAGGCGCTGTCGTGGACGCCTTGGGAAAGCCGGAGGACTTTCTTGCGCGGATCGTAGTGGTCGGTCAGCTCGCCGGGGGTTTTCTCGATGGTGACATCGCCCGCCCCGGCCGTTTGCAGCAGCTGGTAGGCGGCTTGGGCCCCGGTCGTCCGGGACGAGGCGAAGACCCGGCCGTATTTTCGGTAAGCCCCCCTGATCCTGGCCTGGGCATAGAAGGCCAAGATGAGGGCCGGGATGACAAGAAGGAAGGTCGGATCGCCGAATAACATGTCGTTGTCCTCCTGAGAGAGACATCCATTTTACCGCAATCCGGGGAAAAATGTATAATAGGTCTGACCGTGCTAGACGGGGAGCTAGCGGTGCCCTGTGGCCCACAATCCGCTCCAGTGGGGTCGAATTCCCTGCCGAGGCTTCCCTCTTTCTGGCCGGTGCCCTTGCACGTGGTGTTGAAGGCCGGGGTCCTGCGCGAAGGGCCGCCCGCGAACTCCGTCAGGACCGGAAGGTAGCAGCGGCAACGGGATGGTTCCTTGTGCGGCAGTCAACCTCGCCGGAGCCGGCGGCTCGGGACACGCAGGGAGAGTGTTGTCGGAGCAGGGTGCACGGTTATTCCCTCTCCGCGGCTTTGCTCGGGAATCGCCTCTAGCTCCCCGGCCCCCCGGGAACCAGTCGTCCGGTTCCCCCCGCTGCGCGGGTCCCCTCTCCACGGACGGGGATCTTCGAGGCGAATTCCCTCGCCGCCTCGAGAGGGAATTCGATAAGAAAGAACAGAAGGAATTAGAAACCCATCTTCTTAAGCAGGGCTGCGATCTCTGCCCGGCCTTTCTCGTCGACGGCGAGGAGCGGTAGCCGGGTCGGGCCGCCGTGATACCCCCGCAGGTCCTGGGCGTGCTTGAGTCCGGCGATGCCGTAGGTCTCCGTCAGGGCCTTGTTGAGCGGAATGAGGTCGAACTGCAGCCTGCGGGCCTCGTCCTTCTTCCCGGCCTTGAAAAGGCGGAAGATCTCGGCCGCCATCTCCGGCACGGCATTGGCCACGGCCAGGATGGCCCCGCACGCGCCCATCTCCAGCCCGGGGTAGACGACGGACCCGGAACCGAGGAGATAGTGGAAGCGGTCGGGGACTTCGCGGACGACCTCGGCGAGGAAAGCGAGACTGCCGCCGCTCTCCTTGAGCCCGGCGATGTTGGGGTGGGACGAGAGGTCGATGACGAGGCGGGGTTCGAGCGAAATGCCGGTGTTCTGGGGCATGTTGTAGACGAGGACGGGGTACCGGCTGGCGTCGGCCACGGCGAGGTAGTGGGCCCGAAGGGCCTCGCGGGTCATCTTCGACTTGAAGTAGGAAGGCGGCCGAACGAGGACGGCGGCGATGCCGCGGGCCGGGAGGCTGGCGGTGAAATCGATCGTCCCCTGGGTCCATTCGCGGGCCGTGCCGACGAGAACCTTCTTCTCCGGAGAGGCGGCCTCGAGGACCGCGTCGACGAGCTCGAGCGATTCCGCGTCCGTCAGCGAGACGCTCTCCCCCGTGGAGCCGAGGACGAGATAGCCCGCGACCGCGGTAGCGTTGAGCTTGCGGACGTTGTCCTTGAGCTTCTCCGCGGCGATCCCGTCGCCGGCGAAAGGTGTCGTCAGCGCCACATAGACGCCTTCAAGCGGCTTGTTCATCCCGGTTCTCCTTTGCGCTGCTCCCGCACGGCCCGCTCGATCTCCCTGAGCTCCGCCTCGCCGAGCCCGAAGTAGTGGCCGACCTCGTGGAGGACCGTGTCCCGGACGTGGTCCTTGATGTCTTCATCGGACCGCGAGATCGATTCGATGGGGCGCTGATAGATGACGATGACGTCGGGCGCGTAGTTGCCGTACGAGGCGGGGCTCCGGTGAGGGAAAGGGACGCCGTGATAGAGGCCGAGCAGGTTCGTTCCCGGCGGGCAGTCGTCCTCGACCATGACGTTGACGTTCTCGATGAGCTTGCGGAACTTCTTCGGGATCTCGTCCAGGGCCTCAGAGACCAGTTCCTCGAACCGGGCCCGGTCCATGGACGGCCGGAAGGGGCTCCGGCCGAAGGGGTCCGGCCGCCGGCTCATTTCTCGATGCCTTCGCGGGCCTTGATGCCCTTGTCGAAGTAGTGCTTGATGTCCTTCATCTCCGTGATCAGGTCGGCCCGGTCGATGAACGAGGCCGGGGCGTAGCGCCCGGTCAGGACGAGCTCGACCGTCGCGGGGCGCTTGTCGATGAAGTCAAGGACGTCTTGCTCAGGCAGGATCTTGAAATGGACGGCGGTGTTGACCTCGTCGAGGATGACGATCCGGTACTCGCCGGAGAGCATGGCTTCGAGAGCCTTCGTGAGCCCTGTCCGGGCCCGGGAGATGTCCTCGTCGCCGGGGCCGTCCTTGACGGTGATGAAGCCCTCGCGTCCGAACTGTTCGATGCGGATGAGCGGGGCCAGCTTCCTGGCGGCTTCGATCTCGCCCGTCGGCTGCGCCTTGAGGAACTGGGCGATGTAGGTCTTGAAGCCGCGGCCGGCCGCCCGGAATGCGAGACCCATAGCGGCGGTCGTCTTGCCTTTCCCGTTCCCCGTGTAGACCTGGACGTAGCCTGTCATCCCGCCTATTGTCGAATAAACCCGGCGGCTTGTCAAAACACGCTCGTCGGAAAATCGCCCCGTCCATGTTATAATCGGCCTATGCTCGACCCTAAATTCGTCCTGGAAAACCTTGAATCCGTTCAGAATAGGCTCGCAGCGCGGGGCCAGCGGATCTCGTTCGAGGAGTTCGTCCGCCTCTCCCGCGAGAAGAAGGACGTCCTCAAGCGGACCGAGGACCTCCGGGCCGTCAGGAACAAGGCCTCCGAGGAAGTCTCCCGGCTCAAAAAAGATGGCAAGGACGCCTCGGCGCTCATCGCCGATATGAGAAAGGTCGGCGACGAGATCGGCGCGCTCGATGACCGCCTCAAGGCCTTCGATGAGGAGCTCAAGGCGACCCTCCTCAACATCCCGAATATCCCGCACGAGTCTGTCCCCGTTGGCAAGAGCGCCGCGGACAACCCGGAAGTCCGGCGGTGGGGGAGCCGGCCGGAGCTCGGCTTCAAGCCCCAGGCCCATTGGGACATCGGCGAGAAGCTCGGCATCCTCGACTTCGAACGGGCGGCCAAGATCACCGGCTCGCGCTTCGCGGTCTACTTCGGCGCGGGGGCGCGGCTCGAACGGGCCCTGATCAGCTTCATGATCGACATCCACGCCCGCGAGCGGGGCTTCACCGAGGTCCTGCCGCCCTTCATCGCCAACGCCGAGAGCCTGACCGGGACGGGCAACCTGCCCAAATTCAAGGAGGACCTGTTCAAGCTCGAGGGCTTCGACTGGTATCTCATCCCGACGGCCGAGGTGCCGCTGACGAACATCTACCGGAACGAGATCCTCGACGGCGGCGTCCTGCCGACGCGCTTCGTGGCCTGGACCCCCTGCTTCCGGAGCGAAGCGGGATCGTACGGGAAGGACGTCCGCGGCCTTATCCGGCAGCACCAGTTCAACAAGGTCGAGATGATGATCTTCAGCCGGCCCGAGACCTCCTTCGACGAGCACGAGTACATGACGGCTTCGGCCGAGGAGGTCCTGAAACGGCTGGGACTGCATCATCGGGTCGTCCTGCTCTGCACGGGTGACATGGGCTTCGCCAGCGCCAAGACATACGACCTCGAGGTCTGGATGCCCAGCCGCGATGGCTTCATGGAGATCTCGTCCTGCTCGAACTGCACGGACTTCCAGGCCCGGCGGGCGAACATCCGGTTCAAGCGCGAGGCCAAGGGCCGGCCCGAGTTCGCCCACACCCTCAACGGCTCTGGACTGGCTGTCGGCCGGACGGTCAGCGCCATTCTCGAGAACTATCAGCAGGCCGACGGCTCGGTGGTCATCCCCGAGGCCCTGCGGCCCTACATGGACGGCCTCGAGCGCATATCAGCCGCGAAAAAATAGATCGACGGAGGGATGGCCGAGTGGTTGAAGGCGGCGGTCTTGAAAACCGCTTTCCGGTTCGCCGGAACGGGGGTTCGAATCCCTCTCCCTCCGCCATTGCCGCCTTCTTGAGAGGCATCAACGTCGGCGGTCATAACAAGGTCCCCATGGTGGCCCTCAAGAAGGCCTTCGAGGCGATGGGCCTCAAGGATGTGAGGACGGTGCTCGCCAGCGGCAACGTCGTTTTCGAAGCCCCCGGCAAGGACCCCCACCTGGACCTGACGATCTCCAGAGGGCTCGAGAAGGCCTTCGGCTTTCCCGTCCCGGTCATCCTCCGCACGGTCCGCGAGCTGCGGGCTATCGTCGCCTCCGAGCCTTTCAAAGGCGCGGCGTCCGGCCCGAACGTCAGGCTTTACGTGACATTCCTCGCTCAAAATAAAACCGGCCTGTCCGGCCTCCGGCCCCCATCATCCGTTAAAGGCGTTAGCCTCGCCCGGGTTGCGCCTGGCGAGATCTTTAGCGTCGTGACGCTTTCGCCGGGCGTGGGGACGCCGGACCTCATGGCCTTTCTCGAAAAGGCCGTCGGAAAAGAGGTCACGACCCGGAACTGGCAGACCGTGATCAAGCTCGCGAGCACGTAGCACGGAGATGGCCATGAAAAACAAATGGTGGCTCATCCTCGTCCTGGCTGCGGCCGGCGTTTTCTTGTTCTTTTACCGCATGTATCATGACGACATCGAGGCCTTGAGGAGCTTTATGACGTCTTACGAAAGGTACGACAAGGCCTTCTCCGATCTTTCCCTGGGCGGTGGCAGCGAGCTTGAGGGCAAGGCCGGCAGCGCCGCCGCAGACCTCGCCTCTAAAGCCTCCTTGAGACTCTCTTCCTTGATCAAGAATGACGCCGGACTGATGGACCAGGCCCTCGATGTCGCGGATCTCGCTCAGCAAGAGCTCGAGGGTCTTAGGGCCTATAAAAAAGCGATCCAACACGAGAACGCGGATGTGGACGAGTTGGCCGAGGCATCCCGGATCCTTACGGGCAAAAGGAAAGCGGCCTACGCCCGTTTTCAGGAGCTCGGCGGAGTCCGCTGATCGAGCGGGGGAAGAAGAGCAGGGGACGAGGGAAGAGGAGACGATATGAGAACAGCGACCGTGAAACCGGCGAAACTGACCGATCTTCCGAACGTCGGCAAGACGACCGCGGCCAAGCTCGAGAAGATCGGCATCAGGACTTGCGAGGATTTCCTCAAGCGCGACCCGTACGAGGTCTTTCACGAGTTGAAGACGAAGGTCGACCCGACGCTCTGCCGCTGCGCCCTGGCCGGCATCATCGGCGCCAAGACAGGCGAGCCCTGGCACAAGATCACCAAGAAGACGGCCGCTGAATACGAGCGGCGCCATCCCGGCCACAGCTGGGGCCCCTGCTGACGGCCCCTCCGGTTGGCATTGTCCCCCTGCTCATGCTAGAATAACCCGGTTCCCCGACCGCGGAGAGGTGCTGGAGTGGTCGATCAGGAACGCCTGCTAAGCGTTTGCCCTGGCTCAAACCGGGGCCGCGGGTTCGAATCCCGCCCTCTCCGCCATTGATCTCTCCCGGAATTCCCGACGGAGAGCGAAAGGCACACGTCATGACCATGAAGCGTCGATCCCCGGCTTTCGGACCCCTCGTCCTCGTTCTGGCCGTCGCCGCCGCGTGCGCGTCCTGCGCCAAACCGGCCGAGGGTCCTTCTTACGCGTCGATCCTTCAGGCCTTCGCCGACCCGCCGGCCGCGTACCGCAGCGCCCCGCTCTGGGTCTGGAACGACAAGATGACCAGGGAGGAGATCAAGCGCCAGCTCGAGGACTTCAAAGCCCGCGGCATCGGCGGGGCTTTCATCCATCCCCGTCCGGGCCTCATCACGCCCTATCTCACGGACGAATGGTTCTCGCTCTGCGCTAACGCCGTCGAGGTCGGGAAGGGGCTCGGCCTCAAGATCTGGATCTATGACGAGAATTCCTACCCCTCGGGCTTCGCCGGGGGCCACGTCCCCGCGGCCATGCCCGATGCCGCCCGCTCGGGCCTCAGGATGCGGAAGTACGATGGGCCGCCGCCGGCTCCGGTCGACCCCGCGCCCCTCGTCGTCCTGCGCCGGACCCTGACGGGGCTCGAGGACATCACCGGCAAGTCCCTGCCCCCGGGGCCCGACCGCGCCGTCTATTTTGTCTTCGACGTCGTCCCCGCCGCCCCGTCCCCCTGGCACGGCGGGTTCACCTACGTCGACATCATGCGCAAGGACGTCACCGAGAAGTTCCTCGACCTGACCCTGAACGGCTACAAGCGCGCCATCGGCCAGGAATTCGGCCTGACCGTCCCCGGCGTCTTCCAGGACGAAGCCGAGATCTCCCCGGCCGGCGGCCGCGAAGCCGTGAACTACACCCCGGCCCTCTTCCAGGCTTTCCAGACACGTTGGGGCTACGACCTCCGGCTCGAGCTCCCGGGCCTATTCGAGGACGTCGGGAACTGGAAGCGCGTCCGTCACGATTTTTACGCGACGCTCCTCGACCTCTTCCTGGAGAATTGGGCCAAGCCGTACTTCGATTATGCGACCGACAACCATCTCGTTTTCACCGGGCACTACTGGGAGCACGAGTGGCCGCGCCCGCGCGTCTCCCCGGACAACCTGGCCATGGCCGCCTACGCCCACATGCCCGGCATCGACGTCCTGATGAACGAATTCTCGCTCGCCCCCGACGCCCAGTTCGGCAACGCCCGGGCCGTGCGCGAGATCCGCAGCTCCGCCAATCAGCGCGGGCACGAGCGGACGATGTCCGAGACTTACGGCGCCAGCGGCTGGGACCTGACCTTTGCCGACCAGAAGAGGATCGGCGATTGGGAGTACGCCCTGGGCGTCAACTTCCTCAACCAGCATTTGTCCTACGCCACGATCATGGGCGCGCGCAAGCGCGACCACCCGCTCTCGTTCTCCGGGCACGAGCCCTGGTGGGAACACTACAACACCCTGGCCGATTACTTCGGAAGGCTGTCGGTCGCCATGAGCATGGGCCGGCAGGTCAACAAGGTCCTGGTCATCGAACCGACGACGACGGCCTGGATGCTCTATTCCCCGACGGCCGAATCGAAGGAATTCCGGACGGTCGGCGCCGATTTCCAGGCCTTCGTCCACCTCCTCGAGGCCGAGCAGATCGAATACGACCTCGTCAGCGAGAAGACGCTCCGGGAGTTCGGGTCGGTGAGCCACGCCAAGCTCAATGTCGGCGAGCGCTCCTACGGGCTGGTCATCCTGCCGCCGGGCCTGCGAAACCTCGAGGACACGACCGTGGTCCTCATCCGCGACTATCTCATCCGCGACGGCAAGATCGTCTCCTGGCCAGCGCCGCCCGACTATGTCAACGGGATGCTCACGGAGGACCTCCGGGAGCTCCAGGCTTCCTTTGGCGACCGCTGGCTTCCGATCGGGCCCGGCGGCGGCTTCGACAGGGTCCGGCAGTTCAGCCCCCCGGCGATCACGTTCGCCGGGACGACCGGCGGGGCGAAGCTCTTCCATCAGCGCCGCGAATTCGCCGGCGGGCAGCTCGTCCTCCTCGTCAATTCGGATGCCGAAGCGACGGCGGGCGGGACGATGACCCTCGCCGGGGGCTCGGCGGAGGAATGGGACCCGTTCACGGGGACGGTCAAACCGTACCCCTTCGAGCGGCGCGGCGGCGAGATCGAGGCCGCCTTCTCGCTTCCTCCGGCCGGGAGCCTGCTCCTCTGCGTCAAGGACGAGCGGGCCAAACCGCCGGCCCCGTCCGCCCCGCTCACCTGGGAGGACGTTCCGGCCGATGGACCTCTCGCGGTCGAAGCGCTGGGCCCGAACGTCCTGACCCTCGATTACTGCGACCTCACTTTGGCCGGCCGGACGGAGAAGGACCTTTATTTTTACGACGCGCAAAGCAAGACCTTCCAGGCCAACGGGCTCGACCGGAATCCCTGGGACAGCGCGGTCCAGTACAAGACGAACATCGTCGACCTCGACAAGTTCCCCGCCGGATCGGGCTTCGAGGCCGTGTTCTGGTTCCGGGCGATGAAGGACGATGCCCATGACTTCGCGGACCTTGAAGCCGTCGTCGAGCGGCCGGCGCTCTTCCGTGTTTTCGTCAATGACAAGGAGGTCCAGCCGGCGCTCGGCAAGTGGTGGCTCGACAGGGCCTTCGGCGTCTACCCGGTCGGCGCCCATATCGTCTCCGGCCGGAACAAGATCACGGTCAGGGCCCGCCCATTCACGATCCACAGCGAGCTCGAGCCGGTCTATCTCCTCGGGGCCTTCCGCCTCGCCGGCGCGGTCCGCGGCTTCGAGGTCCTTCCGCCCGCGCCTCTCTCGGCCGGGGCTTGGAACGCCCAGGGCTGGCCGTTCTACGGGTCCGGGATCCGTTACACGAAAACCGTCACGGTCCCGGAGGGCGGCGCCGCGGCCCCGTACCGTCTCCGCCTCGGGGATTGGCTCGGGGCGACGGCCGAGGTCTTCGTCGGCGACCGGCGCGTCGGCACGGCCGCCTTTCCGCCCTATGAGTGCGATCTGTCGGGCGCCCTCGCCGCAGGACCGAACCAGGTCTCCGTTGTAGTCTACGGCACGCTCCGGAACACGCTCGGACCGCTCCACAACGATCAGCCCCTCGGCCGGGCCTGGCCCGGCTCGTTCCAGCAGGGGGCCAAAGGGGGGCTGCCCCCGGGTTCGGAGTACTCGTCGGTGGGCTACGGCCTCTTCGACGATTTCAAGATCATGAAGGGCTTGACGCGCTGACCTCGCGCGCAGAAAGGCCGAAAACGCTCATGAACCACGCTGTCGGGTTCGACAACGCCCACTACCTCCAGGAACAGAAGAAAGCCATCCTCGAAAGGATGGGCCGTTTCAAGAACAAGCTCTACCTCGAATTCGGCGGCAAGCTCTTCTTCGACTACCACGCCGCCCGGGTCCTGCCCGGATACGACCCCAACGTCAAGATGAAGCTCCTCCAGGAGCTCCGGAGCCAGGCGGATTTCCTCCTCTGCATCTATGCCGGAGATATCGAGCGGAAGAAGATGCGGGCAGACTTCGGCCACACCTACGACGTCGACGCCATGAAGCTCATCGACGATCTCCGCGAATGGGGCATTCAGATCAAGGCCGTGGTCGTCACCCGCTTCGACAACCAGCCGGCCGCCCGGATCTTCAAGAACAAGCTCGAGCGGCAGGGGATCCGCGTCTACACGCACCGCTTCACCAAGGGCTACCCGACCGACGTCGACACCATCGTCAGCGACGAAGGCTACGGCGCGAACGACTATATCGAGACCGAGCACCCCCTCGTCATCGTCACGGGACCGGGCCCGGGCAGCGGCAAGCTGGCCACCTGCCTGTCCCAGATATACCACGAATACCGGCAGGGACTCGCTTCGGGCTACGCCAAGTTCGAGACCTTCCCCATCTGGAACCTGCCTCTCAAGCATCCTGTCAATGTCGCCTACGAGGCGGCCACGGCCGACATCTGCGACTTCAACCTCGTCGACCCCTTCCACATCGAGGCCTACGGCAAGGTCGCGGTCAACTACAACCGCGACGTCGAGGTCTTCCCGGTCCTCAAGCGCATTCTCGAGAAGATCACCGGCGGACCGGCGTTCTACAAGTCGCCGACCGACATGGGCTGCAACGCCGCGGGCTTCGGCATCACGGACGATGACGTCGTTCGCGAA